>ERZ777010.527-NODE-527-length-37926-cov-6.455943_pt1 | contig 37926 bp, 38 predicted proteins | sample MGYA00374963_ERZ777010 | MGnify/ENA primary metagenome ERZ777010 (study PRJEB29309, sample SAMN06268256) | bioreactor metagenome | isolation source: Joint BioEnergy Institute, California, USA | place: USA:Joint BioEnergy Institute, California, USA | collected...
CCGGGTGGAGCGCATCATGATCAGCGGCGGTGCGGGGCAGGACCCGCTGGGGCGCCAGATCCTCGCCGACGCTACCAGACGGCCCATGCTCGCCAGCCGGGTCGACGAGCCCGTACTGCTCGGCTCGGCCATCCTGGGTGCCGTTGCGGCGGGGCTCTATCCGGATATCGTGACCGCGATGCAGGCGATGTCGGGTGTCTCCGCCACCTACACGCCCGCCGCAGGCGTCATCAACGCCGTGCACGAGAGCCGCTACCGGGCCTTCCTCTCGCTCCAGAAGGCCGCGCGCGACATCCGCACAAGCGAGGCCGGGCGGAAAGTGGAGTAGCTGCCCCCGACGATCACAATTGCGTCCGACCTATAAAGCATAACACCGGCAACCTATCTGCAGACAAGAGCGGTCATCCCGCCAGGGCCTCGGGTCCGGCACCACAGACGATTGCACAGACCGTTTCGCCGCTGTTGAGTGCAACCCGGCCCTCGCGCAAGGCGGCGATCGCGGCCGCGCCGCTCAAATCGGCTGCAAGCCCCATCTCGAACCAGAGCCACCGCGCAGCTCTCAGCATCTCATCGTCTTCAACGAGAACGATCTCGTCCACCTTGTCGCGCACGATCTCGAAGATTCGGTCATCCGTCTTGGCGCAGGCCATGGTCGCAACCGAAGTCGTGACGGCATCGAGAGCGATGTTCTTTCCCGCTTCAAGAGCGCGCAGCAGAACCGGCGAGCCGGCGGCCTCCACGCCGATCACGCGCGCCTTCGGCCGCAGTGCTTTCACAGCGGTGGCGACGCCACTGATCAGGCCGCCGCCGCCCATGGCCACCAGAAACACATCGGCTTCCGGAATCTGATCGAGAATTTCGAGGGCAACCGTTCCCTGGCCCGCCACCACCTCACGATCTGCAAAGGGATGGAAATAGGCGGCACCAGTCCGCTTTACGTGCTCCAGCGCCGCCGCGTTGGCGGCGTCCCACACCGAGCCGACAATATGGATGTCGGCGTTCCATTGCTTCAGCTTCTCAATCTTTGCCGGCGTTGCATTTTCCGGCAGGTAGATGGTCGTTTGAACGCCGGAGATATAGCCGGCGCGCGCGGTGGCAAGGCCATGATTGCCTCCGGACGCGGTGACGATGCCCTTTTCCAGCATCGCCGGATCCATGGACAGGAGCCGGTTGGTCGCTCCGCGCGCCTTGAATGAGCCGGTGACCTGAAGCAGCTCCAGCTTCAGGACCACGTTGACGTCCGGGACCGAGACCAAGGATTCCTTCAGATTGTCGGCTGCGATCACCGGGGTCCTGCGAACCTGGCCGGCAATACGCTCTGCTGCGGCGCGAACGTCATCCAGCCCTATCATCAAAATTCACCCTCATACGGCGCGGCGACCACCACGCAGCAGTTGCCGAGGGTCACGCGCCCCGGCTGTCTGCGACCGTACACCATCCCATCGGCGTTGTAATACAGCGTTTCCGGCTGCCGCCAGGGCTGATGCAAAAAGTGAATGCGGCCGGCGACATCACCCGCCTTTACCGTGGTGCCGAGTTCATGCTCCGCCTCGAACACGCCATCGGCGGTGGCGAAGACATAGCCGTTCGGCCCCGGGATCTTAAGGATTGGCCGGTCGCCGTGGCGGCGTTCGCTCGCCGATGAGGCTGGAAGAATGCCCAAATGGGAAAGCACGTTGCGCACGCCCCTCCGGCAAATATCGAGCGCTTCCCTGGAAACTGTCCCGGCGCCGGCCATTTCGGTGCCGACCGTCGTCAGGCCTGCGCGGACCGAAGCAGCGGTGGACGTACGGGGCTCGCCGAGATTGTCGATCACAACGGTCAGCGGCGCGTCGAAGGCGAGGACCGCTTCGATGTTGCGCCGCTGGTGCTCCGGAGTGGGTGCCGGCTCGACAATGGCACTGGGCAGGATGTTGAGCGAAGAGCCGCCGGAATGGAGGTCCAGCAGCGCATCGCCCAGAGGATAGATGTAATCGCTGAGATAGGCCGTGATCTGCTCGGTGATGGAGCCGGCGGGATTGCCTGGGAAGGTGCGGTTGAGGTTGAGCCCGTCTACCGGCGAAGTGCGGCGCCCTGCCATGACAGCCGGCAGATTCAGCGCCGGCAGGATGATCAGGCGGCCGGAAATGGAGGCGGGGTCGAGATCACGGATAATCTCGCCCAGGGTGATCGGCCCTTCATACTCGTCGCCATGATTGCCGCCCATGAGAATTGCGGTCGGGCCCTCTCCATTCTTGATGACGCAGAGCGGTATGCGCGTAGCACCCCAGGCGTCCTCGTGCGGCGAGTGCGGGATATTGATGTAACCTGTCTGCTTGCCGGGCCTGTCGAAATCCAGGTCGGTGAATGCTGTCGAACTGCGGGCCATGAGGTGCCTTTGGACTGGATACGAAGGGGATGGACGGGCGGTCAGCGCCCGTCCGCCTTGGAGCTCTTCAGAGCGAAGGGAAGTTCTCCGGTAAGGGCTGCCCCAACCACTTTTCGGTGATCTCGGAGAGCTTGCCGGTGGTCAGGTGATAGAAGACGAAGGTGTCGAGCCAACGCAGAAGTTCCGGGTTGCCCTGCTGGATGCCGATGTGCGTCGGCGAGTAGCGCAGGATGAACTTCGGCTTGAGCACCACGCCCGGATTCTTGTCCATCAGATCCTTGGCCACGACATTGGCGGTCGCAAGCAACTGGACCTGACCGGAAAGGAAGGCCGCCGCCGCGGTGGCATCGTCATCGAAGCGCTGGATGTTGGCATCGGGCGCCGCCGCGGTGAGTTCCAGATCCTGCGTGGTTCCGCGCGCGACGGCAATCGTCTCGGACCCCAGATCCGCAGGACTCGACACGGCGATCTCGTCCGGCCCGAAAACGCCTATGGAAAGCGCCGAATAGGGCGACGAGAAAGCGATCTGCTGCGCCCGCTCCGGCGTAGCGCCCATTGCCGAAATCACCATGTCGAGCCGATCGGTAACCAGATAGGGGATGCGGTTGGCGCCGGTGATCTGCTGCAGTTCAACTTCGACGCCCAGCGCCTCGCCGACAAGATTGGCCACATCCACGTCGAGGCCGGTAGGCTGGTTGTTTTCATCGACGAACCCGAAGGGCGGCACGTCGATGGGCACGCCTATCCGCACTTTGCCGGCCGACAATATGTCCTGAAGATCGGCGGCTGCGGGGCCCGTAAGGCCCAGCCCCATTGTCAGCAAGGCCGCAGCCGTGATTGCAATTTTCCTCAGCATGGTTTCCTCCCTGGTTGTCTAGAAGCTGTACTCTTGACCGTTCACCCTGCTTCAGATGCAGGCCCCACCGCCGGGCCGCGCACCCGATCAGTGGAGCACGGCCGAAAGAAAATTCCTCAACTCCGCCGTTCCCGGCTCGCGCAGAATCTGTTCGGCCGGGCCTTCCTCGTGAATCCGTCCCTCATGCATGAAGACCACGCGGTCGGCGACAGTTCGCGCAAAGTGCATCTCATGCGTGACCAGCATCATCGTCATGCCCTCTTCCGCAAGTTCCTCCAGCACCTTCAGGACTTCGCCCACGAGCTCGGGATCGAGAGCGGACGTGATCTCGTCGAAGAGCATGATGGTCGGCTGCATGGCGAGCGACCGCGCTATGGCAACCCGCTGCTGCTGGCCGCCAGACAATTCGTCCGGATAGGCAAGGAGCTTGTCCTCCAGCCCCACCTTCGCCACCATGCGCCGCGCGACCTCGCTCGCCTCGGCATCGCTCATGCGTCGCACCAGCTTCAGGGCCAGCTTGACGTTGCGCTCGACGTTCAGGTGCGGGAAAAGATTGTAGCTCTGGAAAACCATACCCACTCGGGCGCGCAGCTTGTTGTGGTCGGCTCCGGGGGCCGTCACCTCGATACCGTCCACCATGATCCTTCCCGCCTGCACCGGCTCGAGCGCGTTGATGCAGCGCAGCATCGTGGATTTGCCGGAGCCGGAGCGGCCGATCACGGCAACGATCTCGCCCTTGTCGACCTCCAGCGAAACGCCCTTCAGTACCTCCAGCGATCCGAAGCGCTTCACCACGTTTTCCAGGCTAACGAGCGACATGGAGCCTCCTTTCCAGCAACTGGCTGACGTGGCTGAGCCCAAAGCAGATCACGAAGTAGATGCCGGCCGCCGCGAGATAGACCTGCAGCGGCGCGAAGGTGGCAGCGGCCATGATCTGGCTGGCGCGCGTCAGTTCGATGAATCCGATGAGGGCAGCAAGCGACGTGTTCTTAACCAGCTGCACGATGAAGCCGACCGTTGGTGGGATGGAGATGCGGACGGCCTGGGGAATAATGACGTAGGCCAAACGCTGCCTATAAGTGAGCCCAAGCGATGCGCCCGCCTCCCACTGACGCAGGGGTACCGATTGCAGCGAGCCACGCCAGATCTCCCCGAAAAACGCGCTGGCGTAGATCGACATCGCAAGCGCCGCCGCGGTCCACGCATCCACCGACAGGCCGAACAGCGGCAACCCGAAAAAGAAGACGAACAGCTGCCCCAGAAGCGGCGTGCCCTGGATAAGGTTGATATAGCCCACAGTCAGCCAGTTCAGAGGCCGGATAGGCAGCACCCGGCAGATGGCAACCACCAGTCCGAGAAACCCGCCACCGAGCATGGCCGTCAGCGCGAGGAGGATCGTCCAGCGCGTGGCGAGCAGAAGGTAACCGAAGTCGGCCAGCGCGAACTCGCGGATCATCGGCTGGGCCTCCTGACGAAGACGGCCCAGTAGACGAGCGAGAAGAGGCCGCGGAAACCGACGGTCAACAGAAGATAGGAAAGCGTGATGAGCGTGTAGACCTCGAAGGAGCGGTAGGTTCGCGATTCAATGAAGGCAGCCTGGTGAAAGAGCTCCGTCGCGCCAATGGCGGACACGATGCTGGTGGCCAGCATCAGCAGCACGAACTGGCTCGCGAGTGCCGGATAGATGGCCTTCACCGCCTGATAGAGCACGATGTAGCGGAATGTCTGCAGCGCTGTCAGGCCCAGCGCGCGCCCGGCTTCGATCTGACTTCTGGGCAGGGATTCGATCCCCGCGCGGATGATCTCGGTGCTGTAGGCACCGAGATTGATGGACAGCGCGACCAGCGCGGCCTCGTTCGCGTTAAGCCGGATCCCCAAGGTCGGAAGGCCGAAGAAAACGATGAACAGCTGTACCAGGAGAGGCGTGTTGCGGATCAGCTCCACATAGGCCCGCACGGGGTGCCGCAGCCATGGCTGCGGCACCCCGCTCAGCACCGCCCCTGCAATACCGATCAGGAGCCCGATCAGCATGGCTGAAACCGAGAGCTGCAAGGTAAGGAGGAGGCCGCTCAGGATCTCGTCCTGAAATCGCAGGACCGATCTAAATATAAAATTATACTCCATATGCGCAGAGCCTCCCTCTCCGCATTCATATGAATTCGAGCCGCATCACCCGGTTACCTGGACTATAGCAGCCTCTCCGACTCTGGTGACAATACGGTATGTACGCTTTATATGTGGAGTCAAGGACCAAATCTGAAACGGTCATTCCTGATGTCGGAAAAACTCTATTCCGCTCCGGCTCTCGAAAAGGGTCTCGATATTCTCGAGCTTCTCGCCAAGAACGGACCCCTGAGCACGCGCCAGATCGCGGAGAAGCTCGGGCGTTCGAAGAGCGAGATCTTTCGCGTGGTGCACGTTCTGCTCGCGCGCGGCTATGTGCTGCGCGATCACCGGGGCGAGGGCCTTATGCTCTCCAACAAGCTGTTCGGGCTCGGCATGCAGACGGCGCGCTCGCGGGATCTGGTGAGTGTCGCCGCGCCCGTGGTGGAGAGGCTCGCCGACGAAATTCACCAGGCCACGCATCTCGTCGTGGCACATCGCGGAGAGACGGTTATCATCGCGGCAAGTTCCGGCGGAACCGACATGAATTTCTCGCTCAAGCTTGGCTATCGGCGGCCTCTGGCGGACGCCCATTCAGGCCTTGTCCTGATGGCGTTCCAGCCCGACCACATGCGCGATCGCATGATCGCCGAAAGCCTCGTTTCGATGCGCAGTCCGCCGGACCGTTCCAGCCTTCTGGCGGAGCTTCAAAGCGTTCGGGAGGCCGGGGCGATCATCGCCGAAAGCCGCGACATTTCGGGGCTGACCGATCTGTCCTGCCCGATCCTGTCGCCAGAAGGCTACGCTGTCGCCTGTATCACGGTGGTGGCGGTTACCCGCAAGAGCGCCGCTCCCAACTTCGACGCAATTCTCGCCCGCCAGAAACAGGCCTGCGCGGAGATTGCCGAGCAATTGGGGGCATTATGATGGCAAACAGGATAGAGCCCCCTCAAGTGGCCTGCGAACCGGGGAAGGCGTTCTGCACCATGTGAGCCGCGCGCTCGGCGATCATGATCGTCGCCGCATGGATATTGGTCGAGGGGATCGAGGGCATCACCGAAGCGTCGGCAATGCGAAGGCCATCGAAACCGCGCAAGCGCAGATCGGGCGTGACGACCGCTTGGCGCCCGGTTCCCATCGGACACGTCCCGCAAGGGTGGAAAACCGTGGTCGCCGTCTCCCTGATGTGCGCGCGAAGATCATCGTCGCTGTCCATCCGCACCGGCAGGACTCTTCGCTCTATGATGCGGGCGAGCGAGGGCTGACGCGCCAGATTTTCGAGAATCCGCAACCCGGCGACGGTGCGCTCCAGATCATTCTCCTCGCCAAAATAATTGGCCTCGATTATCGGAGCGTCGTTTACCGAAAGCCCTCCCAGACGCACCCGGCCCCGGCTCTCAGGCCGGCAGAGACAGACGCTGTAGACGAAACCATCCTCGGGGCCGAGGCCGCGCTAAGGGCGACGCGCCGTTGAAGTCGACATTATAGGGATAGCCTGTCTCCATCGAAATGGCCGAGGCTTCCGCTTCCCAATAAGGCAGGCGCACCTGCACGCCGGGATCGTCGTAGGCGCTGGGGCGGATCGGCCCATTACCATTGAGCGCCGCCCGGCGCGCGGTATCGGGCGAAGACATGTAGCGGATGAAATCCCATGCAAGATCCTTGTTTTGGCTGTTGTCGGGGATTCCCATCGCCCAGATTTCGGTCATGGGTAAAGTAGGGGGGATGTAGGGGGATGTAGGCAGCGACATTTTCAGCCGTTGACTAGTATGGAAGTATGGTCATAAACGGCGCGCGAAAGAACGCGAGTTCAACATGAATGATGCGCCGCGCACAGAGTGGACCTTGGACCAAAGCGCGCCCCTGGGGCCGCAGCTCTATCGCATTCTGCGCCAGCGCATCATCAGCGTCGATTTGGCGCCTGGAAGCCGCCTTTCCGAAGCGGAGATCGCTGCGACGTATGAACTGAGCCGGCAGCCTGTGCGCGAGGCCTTCATCAAGCTTGCCGAAGAGGGCCTCCTGGAAGTGCGACCGCAGCGGGGCACCTTTGTGCGCAAGATTTCGCCGGCCGCAGTCATGGACGTGCGCTTTGTGCGCGAGGCGATCGAGGCGGATATCGTCCGGCTTGTCGCCGAACAGGCCAACGATGCGCTGGTCAGGGAGCTCGAGGCGCAGCTTCGTGAACAGGAAAGGCTGACAGATACAGAGTCCAGCCGCTTCATCCCGCTCGACGAACGCTTCCACAGGACTCTTGCCGAGGCCGCAGGCAAGGCCTATGCCTGGAAAGTCATCGAGCAGGTGAAGGGGCAGATGGACCGCGTGCGTTATCTGAGCACGCTCCACTTTCCGAAACGTGATCTGGTTGCCCAGCACACGGATATCGTCCGGGCCATCGCCCGGCGCGATCCGGAGGCTGCGGCCAGCGCCATGCGCGGGCACCTGCGCAAGATCCTGACCGACCTTCCGGCCATCGCCGCGGCGCGGCCGGACTTTTTTGATAACACGGATGACTAACCCGCAACATGGAGGAAACGGAATGAGACCCTTCAGCAGACTTACCAAAACCCTGATCGCGGGCATTGCCGGCGCATTGCTGGCCGGCTCGGCTATGGCCCAGGAGCTGACGCTGAAGCTTGGCCATCTCGCCAACGAGCAGAACTCCTGGCATAAGGCTTCGTTGAAATTCGGCGAGGAGCTTGCTGCGCTCACGGATGGACGGATCAAGGTCGAGGTCTATCCCAACGACTCGCTCGGCCGTGAAATGGACCTCATCAACGGCATGCAGCTCGGCACGGTGGAGATGACCATCACCGGCGAGAGCCTGCAAAACTGGGCGCCCATGGCGGCTCTTCTGGCCATTCCCTATGCCTATAAGTCGCTCGAGGACATGGACGCCATCGCCAGCGGCGAGCTTGGCAAGCAGATCGAGGAGCAGATCATCGAGCGCGCGCAGGTGCGTCCGATCGCCTATTTCGCGCGTGGGCCCCGCAACCTGACCGCGAACCGGCCGATCACCACGCCCGCGGAGCTAAACCGCATGCGCCTGCGTGTGCCGAACGTGCCGCTCTTCGTCGATGTGTGGACGGCGCTCGGCGCGCAGCCGACCCCCATGGCCTTCTCCGAGGTCTTCACCGCGCTGCAGAACGGCACGATCGACGGGCAGGAAAACCCGCTGGCGCTCATTCAGTCGGCCTCCTTCAACGAGGTGCAGAGCCACGTGAACCTGACCGAGCATGTACGCTCCTGGATCTATCTCACCATTTCCGAGCAGGTCTGGGACAAGCTCTCGGAGGAAGACCAAGGCCACGTGATGGAGGCTGCCCGCCGCGCGCAGGCCTATGAGCGCGAGCTGTTCCTGCAGGACGAGGACGCCATCCGCGCCGATCTCGAGGCCAAGGGCATGACCTTCGTGGAAGTCGATCAGCAGGCTTTCGCCGACGCCGCGCGTGAGCCTGTGATCAACAGCGTTGACGAAGAGCTTCGCCCTATCGTCGAGGATCTGTTCAATCGCTGAGGATGAACTCGTGATCTTCCGCGGCGCGGCCCGAGGCTGCGCCGCCTTTGCAGCGGGAAAGGCACGAAGCTATGCGCGCGTTGGTTCTGTTGACCAGGCTGCTGTCCGAGGCAAGCCGGATCGGAGTGGGCATCGCCTTCTCCGTCCTCATCGCCGTCGTGACGCTTCAGATCGTGACACGCAGCCTCGGTCTCTATTCGCCCGTCTGGACCGAAGAAGCTTCCCGCTACCTGCTTCTCTACATGACCGCCTTCGGCGTGGGGCTGTCGCTGCTCACGGGCGAGCTGGTGAATGTCGATCTTCTCCAAGAGGCGGTTCCAGAACGCGTCGCCTGGTGGATGCGGTTTTTCTCGGCGGCCCTCACGGCCGTTATGGGCGCGGTGATGATCGTTCCGGCGTGGAAGTTCACGGCGATCGGCGCCATGCAGCGCTCCCCAAGCCTTCGCTGGCCGATGGACTACATCCATGCCAGCATTCTCGTTCTTTCAGTCCTCCTTTTCCTGTTTGCTCTGTCCCGGGTGATCGGAATGCTCGCCGGCACGGACGATGGACGCGCTCAGCCGACCGAGGAAACTAGTTAGATGGAATTGCTTCTGCTTCTCGTCACATTTGCCGGCACGCTGGCGCTGGGCGTGCCGGTAGCGGTCTGCCTCGGCCTTTCATCGCTCGCCTACATCCTCGCGGCGGGCCTTCCGGTGGTCATCATCCCGCAGCGCATGTACGCGGGCATGGACGTTTTCGTGCTCCTGTGCATTCCGGGCTTCATCCTCGCCGGCAATCTAATGAACTATGGCGGCGTCACCGAGCGTATCATCCGCTTCGCTAATGCGCTGGTGGGCTGGATGCGCGGCGGTCTCGCCATGGCCAACGTGGCCGACTCCATGATGTTCGGCGGCATTTCAGGAACGGCCGTGGCCGACGTTGCCGCCACGGGTGGCGTGATGATCCCAGGCATGAAGAAGTCAGGCTACCCGGCCGATTTTTCGGCCGCAATCACCGCGGCTTCCTCCACCGTCGGGCCGATGATCCCTCCGAGCGTACCCATGATCATCGTCGGCGCTCTTTCCGGCATGTCGGTGGGCCAGCTATTCCTGGCCGGCGCGGTTCCGGGTTTGCTGATGGGCATCGGCATGGGCATTACCTGCTATGTGATTGCCGTGCGCCGCAACTATCCCCGCCAGCCTTGGAAAGGATTCGGCGAGCTCTTTGCTTCCTTCTTCTCCGCCTTCTGGGCGCTGGCAATGATCGCGCTCATCATCGTCGGCCTCATGTCCGGCATCGCCACGCCGACGGAGACGGCCATTGTGGCGTGCATCTACGCCTTCATCGTTGGCGCGTTCATCTATCGCGAGCTGCCGATCAGCCGCGTGCCGAAGATCATTGTGGACAGCGCGGTTTCCTCCGCTGGCATTCTGGCGCTGGTCGGCTTCGCGAACGTGTTCGGCTCGATCCTTGCTTCCGAACGCATCCCGCAGATGCTGGTGAACGCCGTGCTCTCGGTCACGGACAACAAGTATCTTGTCATTCTGCTCATCAACTGCCTGTTGCTCGTGATAGGCATGTTCATGGAAACGATTGCCGCGCTCATCATCCTGTTCGTGCCGCTGCTGACGCTGGCGACCAGTGTGGGCATAGACCCACTGCATTTCGCCACCTTCGCGGTGCTGAACCTGATGATCGGCCTCACGACCCCACCAATAGGCGTCTGCCTGTTCGTGGCGTGCAACATCGCGCGCATCCCGCTGATGCCGGTGATCAAGGCTGTCATTCCATTCCTGATTTCCAACATCATCGTTCTCTTGCTCGTATCCTACTATCCGCCCTTTGCGACGTGGCTGCCGACCACGCTAATGGGGAATTAGGGAGAGCCTCATGAAAACCCGCGTCTGCAGGCTTTATGGCCAGCGCGACCTGCGCATTGAGGAGATGGAGACGGGGGAGCCTGGTGCCGAAGAGGTTCTGGTGGTGATCGGGGCCGGGGGCATTTGCGGCTCTGATCTTCACTACTATCAGGATGGGGGCTTTGGCCCGATCAAGGTCAGGGAGCCGATCATCCTCGGCCATGAGATTGCAGGCACGGTGAAGACCGTGGGCGAGGGAGTCAAAGGCCTTTCACCGGGCGACCGCGTTGCCGTCAATCCCAGCCGGCCCTGCAACGAATGCCGCTTCTGCCGGGAGGGGTTGCGCCAGCACTGTCTCAACATGCGTTTCTTCGGCTCTGCCCTGCGTTTTCCGCATGAGCAGGGAGGCTTCCGCGATCTGCTCGTGGCCCAGGCCTTCCAGTGCGAGAAGATCGAGCCAGAAATCACGCTCGCCGAAGCGGCGGTGGCGGAGCCGCTTGCCGTCTGCCTGCATGCAAGAAATCGCGCGGGCGACATTGCCGGCAAGCGCGTGCTCGTCACGGGCGCAGGCCCGATCGGCGCACTGGTGACGGCAGCCTGCGCCCATGCAGGGGCCAGCGAGATCGTCGTGACGGATTTGCAGGACGTGCCTCTTAGCGTCGCCCGGCAGATGGGCGCCACACACACGGTGAATGTCCGCATGGACGCCGAAATGCTCGGCCCCTACACTGCGGAAAAGGGCGCCTTCGATCTTGCCTTCGAATGCTCCGCCGCTGCCCCAGCGCTGAAAACCGCGATCGAGGCCGTGCGCCCCCAAGGCACGATCGTGCAGCTCGGCGTGACGGGCGATCTTCCGCTTCCAGTGAACGTCCTCGTGGGCAAGGAAATCAATCTCATCGGCTCGCACCGCTTCGATGCGGAGTTTGCCGAGGCCGTGCGGCTTATCAACAGCCGCGCGATCGACGTCCGGCCTCTCATCTCGGCAAGCTACCCGCTTGAAGAAGCTCTCACAGCCTTCGAGCATGCAGGCGACCGCCGCCGGGCGGTCAAGGTTCAGCTCAGCTTTGCCGCGGAATGAGGCCTCTTAGAGATCCCGGCCGGCTCCGGCGCAAGGCCGGTGCAATTCCGCGGAGGGCGCAACAAACGGCTGAGCTTCGTATCGTCGTTGCATGAGCGTCCGGTTTGCAGGGCGCGCACCGGTCTTTGATACAGATCAAGGCGCGGCGGCCGTGGCAGGGCTATCTTGCCCCGATAAAGCCTTAAGGGCTTGGGGCGCCATGACCCGCCGCATCGTCATCATTCAAGGACATCCCGATCCGGACCCTAGCCGCTACTGCCGCGCTCTGGCCGAGGCCTATGCGCAGGGCGCCAAGGCGGCAGGCCATGAGGTGACCATGATCGATCTCGCCGCACTCGATTTCCCGCTTCTGCGCAAGCAGGAGGATTTCCTGCATGGCTCGATGCCGCGGGAGCTCGAGCCCGCCAAGGAAGCGATCCTGCGGGCCGAACACCTGGTCTTTGTCTTTCCACTGTGGCTCGGGACGATGCCTGCCCTGCTCAAAGGCTTCCTCGAACAGGTGATGCGTCCGGGCGTGGCCTTCGCCTATGGCAAGAGCGGCTTTCCGGAAACACTCCTTAAAGGCCGCTCGGCGCGCATCATCGTCACCATGGGCATGCCGGCTTTCTTCTATCGTTGGTGGTTTCTGGGGCACGGACTGCGCGGTATGCGGCGCAACATCCTCAAATTCGTGGGCCTCGGCCCGGTGCGGGAGACCCTTTTCGGCATGATCGAGGCCGTTGGCGACGAAAAGCGCCGCAAATGGCTCGATCAGATGCGCCGTCTCGGCGGGTGGGCGACCTGAGCTCGGCAGCCTGAAGTTCATTGTTGGCTTGCTCCGTGGCGCGAAGTGCCGCTGCACGGTATAAGTTCACCGGATGAGGGGGAGGGACTCGTGCAGCCGGACGTCGGAGCGGTTCCGCTGATCGCGCTCGAGGCTGTGGCTTTCGATACGGAGACCACCGGCCTCGACACGCACACCGCGCGCCTTGTGCAGATCGGCGGCGTAGCGGTCGCGCGCGGCACGGTACGTCCGGATGAGGCCTTCGAAAGCCTCGTGCGCCCGGGGCTGCCCGTTCCGCCTGAATCGACCCGCATTCATGGCATCACAGATGAGCAGGTGCACGAGGCGCCGGATTTTGCCTCCGTCTGGTCCAGCTTCGAGACGTTCCGCTGCGGGCGGCCACTGATCGGCTATGCCCTGGGCTTCGATCTCGCGATCCTGGAGAGGGAGGCGGCACGCGCCGGAATCCGGTGGGAGCGGCCGCGGACCCTCTGCGTGCGCACGCTGAGCCGCGTCGTCAATCGCGACCTCGGCGATCACTCGCTCGAGGCGCTCGCCGCCCGGCTCGGCTTTGAGATTACAGGCCGCCATCAGGCGCTCGGCGACGCCATCGCGGCAGCGAGAGTGTTCACCGGGCTCCTGCCGAGGCTGCAGGCCATGGGTATCCGCACCTTCGCCGAGGCGGAACGCGCCTGTCTCGAGCTTGCATCGGAAGAGGAGGCTCAGGCAAGGGCGGGCTGGGCCGCGCCCGTCCTGAGGCCCGCGCCACCTTCCTTCGCCGCCATAGATCCCTTCGCTTACCGGCACCGGGTCGGCGATCTCATGACCGCGCCGCCGATCGTGATCCGCCATGACACGCCTCTTCGCGCGGCGATTGAACTGATGGCGGAAAGACGGGTGGGTTCCGTTCTCATTTCCGAAACGGGGGAGGCGGGACGCCCGGTGGGCGATTACGGCATCCTTTCGGAACGCGACGTGCTGCGCCTGCTCTCAGCCAATGGGGGGAATGTCATGGAGCGCCAGGCGGGCGAATTCGCCAACAGGCCGCTGATCACCATACGCGCCCAGGCCTTCGCCTATCGCGCGATCGGCCGCATGGACAGGCTCGGTATCCGCCATCTCGGCGTGCATGACGAGAAGGATGCGCTGATAGGCGTCATCTCCGCGCGCGACCTCCTGCGTCTGCGCGCAAGCGCGGCCATCCAGCTCGACGACACGATCAACGCCGCCACATCCGATGCTGAGATGGCCGCCGCCTGGGCCTCCCTTCCTTCCGTGGCGGCGACTTTGGTGGCGGAGAAGGTCGAGGCACGGACCGTTGCCGAAATTATCAGCGAGGAGCTGCGCGCCATGACGCGCCGGGCAGCGATGCTTGCTGAGGAGGAGATGCGGGCTGCCGGGCTGGGCGATCCGCCCGCTCCCTATGCCGTGCTGGTTCTCGGCTCGGCCGGGCGCGGCGAGAGCCTGCTTGCCGCCGATCAGGACAATGCGATCGTCTTCGAGCGCGGCGAGCGGGGCGGGCCGGAGGACCGGTGGTTCGGCGCTCTCGGCGGGCGGATCGCCGCCATTCTCGATACGGCCGGGATTCCCTATTGCAGGGGCGGGGTGATGGCCAAGAATGGAGAATGGCGCGGCTCGCTGGATGTGTGGAGGGAGCGCATCAGCGGATGGATGCGCCGCTCCCGCCCGCAAGACCTGCTCAACGTCGATATCTTCTTTGACCTTATTCCGGTGTATGGCGAAAGGAGGCTCGGCGAGATCCTTTTCGAAGAAGCCTACGCATTGGGGCATCGGGATGCGGCGTTTCCGCTGGTGCTTGGCGAGCGGCTTGGCGCTGGACCGGCGCCCTTCACGCTGTTCGGCCGGCTGCGCACGGAGAACGGCCGGATCGACCTCAAGCGCTATGCTCTCTTCCCGCTCGTTTCTGCCGCGCGGGCGCTTTCGATCCGCCACGGCATCCGCGCGCACTCCACAAGGGCGCGCCTTGAAGGTCTCCTTGAGAAGCAGATCGGCAGCGAAACGGCGATCCGCCGTGTGCTCGCCGCGCATGAGTTCGCGCTTTCGCTGATGCTTGCACAGCAGGGTCGCGACCGCCAGCAGGGCGTGCCGCCATCCAACGCCGTCGAGGTCGCCGCCCTTTCGCGCGACCGCCGGGCCGCGTTGCGGGAAGCCTTGAAGGACCTACAGATCGTTCCCGAACTGATGCGCGACCTGATGTGAGCCGCGTTGCACCGGATGCCGTGCCGGCTATCTGAGTGATGTTCGGAACAGCCAGAGCTCCACCCGGTGAACCCGATACCGGCAAGAGCGTTGTCCCATCACAAAGCGTGCCGCATGGCTGAAGCGACATGGGAGGGAACCGCCGAACGGTGCATCACCGCGGGAGCCTATGGAATCGTGAAAGCGTCGACCGCAGCACAACTGGAAGCCAGCGCGCGAGGTATGGCCCTTATGCCGGGCGACGGCGAGCCGCATCAGAGGACCATAGAGGACGTGCTGGCAGCGCTCGGCACGGACGCCGGGCAGGGCCTGACCGAGGCCGAAGCCACGGCGCGCCTTGACCGTTTCGGGCTAAACCAGATCCAGGCCGGGCGGGCAGTTCCGGCCTGGCAAAAGTTTCTCTCCCAGTTCACGGACGTGCTGGTTCTCCTGCTCATCGCGGCCGGCGTGATATCAGTCGTACTCTGGTTCTTCGAGGGCGGTTCCGCATTGCCCTATGAGGCGATCGCCATCTTCGTCATCGTGCTGCTCAACGGGATCATGGGCTACGTCCAGCAGGCGCGCGCGGAGAAGGCCGTTCAGGCACTGCGGACCATGTCTGCGCCGCGGGCCACGGTGATCCGTAACGGGGAAAGGCGGCGCATTCCGTCTGCCCGGCTGGTGCCGGGAGATATCATTCTCCTCGAGGAAGGGGACGCGGTGCCGGCGGATGCGCGGTTGATCGAAACCACCGCGCTGCGGACGACCGAGGCAGCACTGACCGGCGAGAGCGTGCCAGTTTCCAAGCACACCTTGCCCGTCGCTGCCGGCGCAGTGTTGGGCGACCGGCACAACATGGTCTTCAGCGGCACTGCCGTAGCCTACGGGCGAGGCAGGGCGATAGTCACCGCCACGGGCATGCGCACCGAAATGGGCCGCATCGCCGGAATGCTGGAGCAGGCTCCGGAAGAACGCACCCCGCTGCAGGACGAGCTCGACCGTGTTGGCCGCACACTCGGCAAGATCGTGGTGGCTATCGCGGCGATCATGATCGCCACGATACTGCTGGTGGACGATGTCCAGGGCTTTTCGGCCTTGTTCGACGTGCTCATCCTGGGCGTTGCGCTTGCGGTCGCGGCAGTGCCCGAAGGCCTGCCCGCGATCATGACAACCGTGCTTTCCATCGGCGTCCAGCGCATGGCGAAACGCAAGGCCATCGTGCGTTACCTCGCAGCGGTCGAAACGCTCGGCTCAGCCGACGTCATCGCCTCGGACAAGACCGGTACACTCACCAGAAACGAGATGACGGTGCGCCGGATCGTGACTGCGAGCGGCCAAGTGCGGCTCACCGGCAGGGACCATCCGGAAACGGTGCGGGCGGAAAGCGCGGATTCAGCGTGCATCCACGCGGAGCTGAAGCGCGCGCTGATCGCAGCCGAGCGCGCCAACAACGCTGTGCTGCAGCAAAATGACGGCGATTGGTCGGTGCAGGGTGATCCCACCGAGGCCGCATTGATCGCCGCAGCCTGGAAGGCGGGCCTCGATTGCGAGGCGCTCAACCATCGCTTCAAGCGGGTCGCCGAAATTCCGTTCTCGTCGGAACGCAAACTGATGAGCACCATCCACGCCGATGCCGCGCGTGAAAGCGTGCTGCGCGCGTTTACCAAAGGTGCGCCGGACGTTCTGCTCGCGCGCTGTTCGCACGAGCTGGTGGGCGAGGAAGCAAGACCACTTACGGACGAGCGCCGGGCCGAGATCATGGCGGCCAACGAGGCATTGGCGAGCGAGGCGCTGCGCACGCTGGGAGTCGCCTTCCGCTCTATCCCCGTGCAGGAAGCGAATGATGTCCCTTCATCCGTGGATGTCGAGAACGACCTCGTCTTTCTCGGCCTGATCGGAATGATGGACCCGCCACGCGAGGAAGCGCGGCAGGCGGTGGCGGAGGCCAAAGCGGCAGGCATCCGCCCCATCATGATCACGGGCGATCATCCGAGGACCGCCGCCGTCATCGCCGCCGAGCTCGGCATCACGGACGATCTGCGCGCGGTGACCGGTGCGGAACTCGAAACGATGCCGGACGACCAATTCGACCGCACGGTGAGGGACGTTTCGGTTTATGCTCGTGTCGATCCCGCCCACAAGCTGCGCATCGTCGATGCGCTGCAGCGACAGGGCGCGACCGTCGCCATGACCGGCGACGGTATCAACGATGCGCCGGCGCTCAAGGCGGCCGACATCGGTATCGCCATGGGGATCACCGGAACGGACGTGTCGAAGGAAGCCGCCGATATCGTGCTCGCCGACGACAATTTTGCCACCATTGTCGCCGCCGTGGAGGAGGGGCGCGCGATCTTCTCGAACATCAGGAAGTTTCTGCGTTACCTACTTTCCTCGAACATCGGGGAGGTGATGACGATGTTTTTCGGCGTGGTTCTTGCCGATGTAATTGGTCTGGTGGAGGGCGACGGCGGGCTTGTCCTTCCGCTGCTCGCCACGCAGATCCTGTGGATCAATCTCGTCACCGACGGAGCTCCCGCCCTTGCGCTCGGCGCGGACCCCGCAAGCACCAGCATCATGAGACGGCCGCCGCGGCCGCGTGGAGAAGGCGTCATTCCCCGGCGGATGTGGGCGGGCATTCTTCTTGTGGGCACGGTCATGGCAGCGGGTACGCTGGCCGTGATCGACGGTTCGCTCCCCGGCGGTCTGATCGAGGGCAATGGAAGCGTCGCCTACGCCCAGACCATGGCCTTTACGACGCTTACCCTTTTCCAGCTTTTCAACGTGTTCAATGCGCGTTCGGACGAGCGGAGCGCGTTCTCCGGGATCTTTTCCAACCGCTGGCTCTGGGCCGCCCTGGTCCTGTCTCTCATGCTGCATGCTGCGGTCGTGTACGCGCCTTTCCTGCAGCAGGCGTTCTCCACGGTCAGCCTTAGCGCAGCCGACTGGCTGGTGTGCGCGGCAGTGGCAAGTTCGGTGCTGTGGGTGCGCGAGTTAAGCAAGCTTGCCATGGCCCGCAGCCGTTTGGATCGCGCCGTCGCTGCTTAAACCTATATTCAAGGTAAGGAGACAAAGATGAGCTTGGATCGTCCAAAATCACCGAAGAGAATTCTCCTTGCCACGGATCTGGATCCGCGCTCGGACAGGGCGCTCGACCGCGCGGCGCTTCTTGCCGGCGAATTTTCCGCCGAGCTGTTTGTGGCGCACGTTCTTGAGGACATTCCTGACGGAGAAGACGCTATACCCTCATGGAGGCGCCCGCCGAGCCTCGTGGATGTCGCACGGCGGCAGCTTTTGCGTCAGGTCGGTGCAGTGGCACAGAAGGCTACCATCCTGATCGAGCAGGGCGACCCCGCCAAGGCGATTCTGAATGCGGCCGAGCGGGAAGGATGCGACTTAATCGTGACCGGGGTAGCGAAGGAGGAGCTGTTCGGCCGCTTCAGTCTGGGCGTGACGGTGGACGGAATTCTGCGCGGCACGCGCGTTCCGGTGCTTGTGGTCAAGAGCCGCGGGGTGAACCCGTATAAGCAGATCGTGGTCGCTACCGACTTTTCTGCATACTCCCGGCAAGCGCTCGATACCGCCGTTGAATATTTTCCGGATCGCAGGCTGACCCTGCTCCATGCCTATGATGCGCCGATGTCTCTGCTGTCATCCGACCCTGACGGCTACCGGCAGGAGCGGCAAGAGGCCGCGAGAAAGGAATGCGCGGACTTCCTCCGCGATTCGGGGCATGATGTGGACCGGTTCATTGCCTTCGGTGCGCCGGATATCGTGATGCACGACTACGCGCTGGAGAACGGCACCGATCTCGTGGTCCTCGGCACCCGCGGTCGAAGTGGGATCGGAGAGTTTTTCCTCGGCAGCGTCGCGAAATCGATCGTTCTGGCCGTACCATGCGATGCTCTGCTGGTGCGCCACGGAACGGGCTGAGCAGGCGCATTGTGGCAGACACCCCTGCCTCATTCGGGCGATTCCTGCACCAGGTGCACCACGCCGATCACCTTTTCGAGCGGAAGCACGAAGGCAAGCCCTTTTCCAGGGGCGTTCAGTTCGGCCGCCTCCTCGACGGCCTGCAAAACCGTATCCTTCAGATCAGCGGGAACGACGGTCAGGACGATCTCCTTTTCTGGCTCGATCTGAATGCCGAAAACCCGTTGCTGCTCGTTGCGCCCGATGCCGCGGCCGAAAAGAACCGTGCCGCCATGGGCACCCGCATTCATCGTCGCTTCGAGGATCGTGTCGCCCCAACCCCTGCGGACTATGCTTACGATCAGATACGGCTCCAGCATCTCGTCACTCCTTTGCGACTTTCCGCCTGATGAGCAGGCCGAGAATGGTGACTGATATGATAGGGGCCACCGCAATGAGCGCCACCAGACCGAGGCCGTGCGTCACCGGGCTCTGATCGTCCATCGCGGCGGAGGCCCCCAGAGCGAGCGCAAGAAGAAAGGTGTTGGCGAGCGGTCCCGTCGCCACGCCGCTGGCATCGATGGCGATCGCCACGAAATCCCTGTCGCTCATCGCGATGATGAGAACAGCAATGATGTAGCCGGGCAGAAGCAGGTGAAGTACCGGAATGCCGAACTTAATCCGCAGAAGCCCAAGCGTGACCCAGACGGCGACGCCTAAACAGACGGCGTAGAGCACCATGATGCCCGGTATTCCTCCGTGAGACACCTCATCCACCTGGTCGGCCAGGATGCGGACGGCAGGCTCGCCCCAGGTGGTCGTAAATCCCAGGAACAGGCCGATGCCGATCAGCATCCACATATTCTGCATGGCGCCTATGGCTTCGCCAATCGCGCGCCCGAAGGGCAGAAAGCCGATGCTCACGCCGAGCAGGAATAGGAAAAGCCCCGCGGCGGCCAGCGCCGTTCCAAGAAGGATATCCTTCACCTCGCGCCGCGGCAGCCGCAGCATGAACACCTGGAACGCGACGAACAGCGCGGCGAGCGGCAGGATTGCCACGGCGATACTGAGCGCCGTTTCCGCAATCTGATCCAGGAATGTGCCGTTCAGCTCCACAGGATCCCCATCAACAGAACAGACAGGATCGCGCCGACGGATGCGAGGCCGGATATGCCGAAACCGTCCCCGACGGCGGTGCGGCCGGCCAGAACCGAACTTAAACCCATGGCGATCGAGATCAGTACCGGCGCGGTCAAAACCCCGGTGGTAACGCTGCCGGCATCGAAGGCGAGCGCGACGAATTCTTCAGGTGCTGCAAGCGCAAGGCCAAGCATCAAGCCATAGGCGACAAGCACCAAACCCTTTACCGGCCAGCCGAAGAGAATGCGCAAACTCGCAATCACGGTGAGAACGGCCACCCCGGTGGCGATGACGTAAAGCACCGCCATCCCGGGAATGTCGCCTTGCGAGGCCTCGTCCACCTGTCCGGCAAGAACCAGCACATCGGGCTCTGCCACCGTCGTAGCAAAGCCCAACGAGAAAGCGACAGCCACGATCAGGCTGATGGAGCTCTTCTTCGGTAGTTCAGCGCCGATGAACCGGCCCATCGGCAGAATCCCGAGATCGACTCCGAGAAGCAGAAGCAGCATGCCCGCGCCTGCCAGGGCGGCGCCTGCGAGGAACTGGAGGAACAGCCCGAGCGGAGCGTGGACGAGCGTGACCTGCAGCAGGCACACCACACCGACCAGTGGCGCAACCGCTTTCAAAACCTCGATGACCTTGTCCCTTGTCCTGAAGGCCATGCCACGGACAATCCGCTGCAAACCGGAGGCTCAATGGTCGCGTGAATATTGGCAAATTGCAACGAAAGGGTCATTTTGCCGCCGTCGGGGGGCGCTGTGCAGGGTCGCACGGCCATTTGGTCGCACGACCGCTTCGCAAAATTGTGGTAAGAACCCCGTAGAAACAGACGAGCAGCCGCTGTGCAGCAACAAGAGCTATACAAGTGCGGAGTTCCCGCTGCATGCATCTTCTGTGACGCACGGAGGAGAGGGATGTGCGGCGCGCTGGAGCCGCACCAGCTTGCGAAACTGTCGAAATATTCCGTCCGGAAGAACGCAAGCAGCGGAAAGGAACTCTATTCCGCAACCGACAGGACGGGCGGCTTCTCGAACATCCTTTCGGGCGTCGTCAAGCTCAGCAGAACGCTGTCGGACGGCCGCCAGCAGATCGTCGGCCTTCAGTTCCCACCGGATTTTCTGGGCCGCCCCTTCAAGTCCGGAAACGCCATCACGGCCGAGGCGGTGACGGAGGTCGTGCTCTGCTCGCTTCCGCAGGCTGCGGTGGAAAGGATGATAGCGGAATCGCCCAGCCTGGAGCATCGGCTCTATGAGCAATCCCTGCGAGAGCTGGACGAAGCGCGCGAACTGATGGTGACGCTGGGGCGGAAGACAGCGGCGGAAAAGGTCGCGAGCTTTCTGATAATGATCGCCCGGCACCTGGACCCGGCGAGCCAGGAGCGCAAGTCGACCGCCTTCGACCTGCCGCTCACGCGCATGGACATCGCCGATTATCTGGGCCTGACGATCGAAACCGTCAGCCGCCAGCTCACGCAGCTCAGAAGCGCGAACATCATTCAGATCGTCAACAAGCATCACATCATTGTTCCGAACCTGGCCCGCCTGGCTGCCCGGGCTGGAGATTAGGCATTGGCCATCCTCCGGCGAGCGGGAGAACGTGCTCGCGCTCGAATGCCACGTGACGCCGCACCGACCTGAAAAAGGTGCGCAGCATGAAACCCAACGCTTCGGGATTTTCGACCCCAGCCCCATGGCCTATAAAGAAAAGTCTCTCGGATATCTCTTCGGCCAGCGCCTCGTCTTCGACATGCTCCACGCGCAGACGTGCGAGCGTCCTTTGCCCTTCCACGCGAAAAGCGGCTTCCTTGCAGAACGCTGGATAGACAACGTCTTCCTCAAAGGCATGGGCCATCTGCAGGGCGGGAAGCAGCGTCTCCGCCATCCACAGGCACTGAGCCCTGTCGACAAGGCTGGGCAGACTGTCAGCAATCGCTTCAAGTGCTGTGCACAGGTCCAGCTTTATCCAGAAATGTGCGTTGCTTCCCTTGCACAACAGGCACCGCTGCGCCGCGCATCTGCTCGCGAAGGGGCAGCTTTCATAGGGGGCGTTGATCGGCGGCCAGGTCAAGACGGACTCGTTGGTTCCGGAGGCTCTGCCATCACCTAGACGGCAACCGAATGACGCGCATTGCCCTTGGCAAGATACGCATCGAAGCGGGCAGCGACGGCACGCACCAGCACCCGGGCCTCCGCCGGTATATGGTAAAGATCGCCGCTTTGGGTGATCAGGTCGGGTTCCTCCGCCGCCAGAGCTTCAGCTTCTGCGACGAGCCGGAGCCCGATCCCGCCGAAGCGGCTTTCCGCCTCCGCGCGCGAGAAGGCGAGATCGCACATGAGGCGTTCGATCACCCAGGCGCGGGCGCGGTCCTCCTCGGAGAGCGCGATGCCACGCGCGGTTGCAAGCCCGCCATTCTCCACCTGGCTGCTGTAGATGTTGATGGCCGGCGTATTCTGCGCGTAACCCTGCCTGAAACGCGAAACCGAGGACGGCCCGAGGCCGATCAGCGTCTCGCATCCGTCATCCGTGTAGCCCTGGAAATTGCGGCGCAGACGGCCGGCCCTTGCCGCAGCCGCAAGCGTATCGTCGGGCTTAGCGAAATGATCGAAGCCGATCGGCTGATAGCCCGCCTTTTCGATCAACCCCCCCGCAAGCTGCTGCTGCGCCAGGCGCGCCTCGGGGCCAGGAAGGGCTGCTTCATCGATCATCGTCTGGTGCTTCTTGAACCAAGGCACATGCGCATAGCCGAACAGCGCGATGCGGTCCGGCGAGAGAAGAAGCGCCTGGTCAATGGTTGACTCGAGGCTTTCCATTGTCTGATGAGGCAGGCCGTAAAGCAGATCGAGATTGAGCGAGCGAACACCGCGGGCGCGCACGCCTTCCACCACCGTCTGCGTCAGCGCGAAGCTTTGCTCGCGGTTGATCGCCTTCTGCACCTTGGGGTCGAAGTCCTGCACGCCGAGGCTCGCCCGTGTCATGCCGATCGCGGCGAAAGCATCGAGCCGGCCTTCATCCATATCGCTGGGATCGAGCTCGACACTGATGTCGGCCTCTTCCACAAAGTCGAAGGCGCCGCGCAGGGCGGCATTGAGCGCAAGGACATCTTCCGGCTTCAGGATCGTGGGCGAGCCGCCGCCAAAATGCAGCGCGCGAACACGCGCGCCCCCGACCAGCCTTCCGACCGTGGCAATCTCCTGCCTGAGCGCTTCTAGGAAAGCGGCCACAGGCTCATAGCGCCGGGTCATCTTCGTGTGGCAGGCGCAGAACCAGCAGAGCCGATCGCAGAAGGGAATGTGCACGTAAAGCGAGATCTCTTCCCCTGACTGCACCTGTCCCAGCCAGGCGCGGAATTCCGCAGCGCCCACGCCCGAATGAAAATGCGGAGCTGTCGGGTAGCTCGTATAGCGCGGCAAGGACGCTGAAATGCGCTGCTTCAAGCCTTTGGGCGCTATGCCGATCACCTGTTCGCCTGCTCTTTGCATCGAAATCCCCTTTGCTGTCAGCGCAAGATGTACACCGACAGCCGCACCGTGCATTGACGCGGATCAAGGAAGGAGCATTTGATCAGGAATAATCATGGGCCGGCATAAGTAAGGCAGGAAGTTTTATCCGCGTCTTATCCAAATCTTCGCCTATACGCGGAAGCAAAATCGTTGACGCAGATCAAACAGGCAAAAGCAGAATCTGGTAAAAAAAAACAGGTTTGGGCGAACCGGACGACGTGTAGGCGGAGAGGATTAAGCTTTATACGCCTCATCGCGTCACGGCCGGCGTCATGGCCGCAACCGGAAGCCCGCATGCACACCATCAAGGCAGTGCTCGTTGCTACCGTAGGAGGCTGAAAATGCGCGTCGTCGTGGCAATTGGCGGAAGCGCGCTGCTCAAACGGGGTCAGCCGATGACGGCGGAGGTGCAGCGCGCCAATGTGCGTGTGGCCGCGGAGGCGCTGGCCGATCTTGCCCGTGACCATGAGATCGTGGTCGCGCACGGCAACGGCCCGCAAGTGGGGCTGCTTGCGCTGCAGGCCGCCGCCTACAAGGGCGTCGAACCCTATCCGCTTGATATCATCAGTGCCGAGAGCGTCGGCATGATCGGCTATCTGCTCGAGCAGGAAATGGTAAACGCGATGCCGCCGGGCGCCCGCTGCGCCACGCTTCTCACCCAGATCGAGGTCGATCCGGACGATCCCGCCTTCAAAAGGCCGCGCAAGACGATCGGCCCGCTCTACGACGAGGTGGAAGCGCACCGGCTGCGCGACGAGAAGAAATGGCCCATGTGCGAGGAGAGTGCGGGCAACTGGCGCCGCGTCGTTCCTTCGCCCACGCCGCGCCGGATCATTGAGATCGGGGTGATCCGGCTACTGGTCGAGGCGGGCGTTACCGTGATTTGTGCCGGGGGCGGGGGCATTCCCGTCGTCCGCAACTGCGACGGCGAGCTGGAAGGCGTCGAAGCCGTCATCGACAAGGATCACGCCGCCGGACTCCTTGCCTCGGAGGTGGAAGCCGATGCGTTCCTGATGCTCACGAATGTGGAGGCGGTCTTTTCGGATTGGGGCACGCCGGCTGAGCGTCCGATCCGCGAGACCACGCCCGTCGAACTTTCCGCCATGACCTTCGCCGCAGACTCCATGGGCCCGAAGGTGGAGGCCGCCTGCGCCTTTGCCGCAACGCGTGGAAAGATGGCCGGGATCGGCCGCCTGCAGGATGCGCGCGCCATCCTCGAAGGCCGGGCGGGCACCCGGGTGAGAGCAAGCTGAGCAGGCCTTTCGAACGAACAGCGGAAATATCCGCAATCCGGCTGGCTCCTAATGCGCCATGAAAAGAACTGTCGGGACGTCATCCAGCAGCGAGCGGGTGACGCCGCCGAGTAAATCCTGGCGGAAGCGCGAATGAACGAAGGCACCCATGACCAGCATGTCAATCTGCTCGTCCGCCACGAACATTCGCATTCTGGCCGCGGCATCGCCGCGGATCGCGGCCAGCGTCTCGCTGCGCGGCTCGTGGATGCCATGCTGGATGAGATAGGTGGCGAGATCGGCGCCAGGGGCCATCCGCGACAGATCCTTTTCCCCCGTCACGGTGAGAATGAACACCTTCGCCGCCTTCTTCAGGAAAGGGAGCGCGCTTGAGACGGCGCGCGCGGCGCGGCTGCTGCCGTCCCATGCCACGGCGATGCGATCCGGCGGCGCGTTTCCACCGGTCTTCGGCACGACCAGCAGAGGCCTGCCGCCTTCGAAGAGCGCATCCTCGATCGCGTTCTTCTGCGCGAAATCCTGGCCCTCTGAGGCATCGAGAACGGCGAGGTCGTTCACGCGCGCCAGACGCACGAACCGGCCCGTGCGGGTCTCCAGCGGAGACATGGTGTGCTCGGCCATGCAGGCCACGCCCGCCTTTCTCACGAATGCGCCGGCATCCTGAGCCGTCTGCCTACTGATGTCCTCGAGGCGCTGTATCTCCTCCCTCAGGAAGCCCGCAGCGACACCCCCCGTGCGGGTGATCGGCATGTAAAAGGCAGGCGGAAGCACGCATACCGTGAGGCAGGCTCCATATTCCTTGGCGAGTTCGATAGCGTAGGTGAGGGCAGGGGAGGGTGCGAATTCCTCGCATGCCGCCATTCCCACGAGAATGCATTTCGGCTGGACTGTCATAATTTCTGTCCTGGTTCGTTGGTCCCGCGCCTGACGCGCCTGGTCACGTTCGTGCTCCTGGAGCAGGCTGCGGCTAACGCGCCATGAAGACGGGCAGATCTGCATTGCCGATCATGGACCGCGTCACGCCCCCGAAGATGAGGTCGCGCAGCCGCGAGTGCCCGTAGGCGCCGATGACGATCATGTCGGCCGCCGTGTCGACCGCGTGCGTGCGCAGCGCGTCGGCAACCGGCTGGCCGCCGCTCGGAAGCCTATCGACAACCGCCTTTACGCCGTGGCGCGCGAGATAGGCGGCAATGTCCGCTCCGGGCTCGATCTGCAGCCCGTCTTCCCTGCCGCGCGGATCGACCATCGCTATATGGACCTCCTCGGCTCCCGCCAGCAACGGAAGAGCCTCATGCACGGCGCGGCTCGCTTCCAGTCCGCCGTCCCAGCCGACAAGCACCCGCTTCGGCCTGACGGTGGGACGCTTGCCGTCCGGGACAAACAGCACCGGAATCTGCGCCTGATAGAGAGCGCCTTTAAGGACTGGCGTTCTCAGATTGTCATCCGCAGCGAGCACGGGGCCGATCACCGTTAGGTCGGCACATCGGGCGCGATGGCCCACCGCCTCGTCGATCCACGCCCTGTCGAGATACTCCCCGCCGACATCGGCGGAGAGCTGCGTGACGGCCAGCAGGGCTTTCACCTCCTCCACGCGCTCACGCAGCCGTTCGATGTCTTCCTGGCGCTCCTCGAGCCAGGCCGCGTTGACGACGGCCGCGTATTCGGACGCCGGAGGCGGTGCGGAAATGGCAAGGACGAGCACTGCCAGATGCGCCTCCGCTTCGCGGGCCAGTTCGATCGCCAGGATCAAATCGCCGTCGGAATGATCGACGCCGATCACGCTGAGCACCGTCTTGATCATTGTCAGGTTCTCCTAGGACAGGAACCGTCCGCCCTGATGCTTTTTACGCCCGGCGAAGGGGAGGCGAATTGCGCTGGATCAACCGCCTTCATCAAAATTGATTGACGCTGGTCAAGGAATGAAGCTCGGCAAGGTGCGAAGGTGGCAGCAATCACCGCTCAAGGAGAGACGCCATGGAAACGGCCAAAAGAAAGCCCGGAAAGAACTTCCGTCATGTCCGGATGGAGCTCGCGCGCGAGAGGGAGCACCCCCAGGGCAACAGCGCCTACGGATACGATCTCGTTGTTCCGCTCGGCCCGGACGGCAGCCTCGATTCCATGGAGTGGGCGAAGCACCAGGCGGATTGCCGCGTGCGCCGCTTCCGGCCTGGCGAGAAGGATCAGATCGGAAGGTTACGTCGCAAGCCTGGCGGTCAATGGTATTTCGACTATGGCGAGGGCGAGGACGACGACGAGATCGGCTTCCGCCTAAGCGACGAGCGTTTCGTGCCGGGCGAATATGTCTCGATCAACAGCGACGGGAAGATGCGCACCTACCAGATCAAGCTCGTTGAGCCGGTCTGAGGCCGCAGTTTTCCGTTGATGCCGACTGGCCGGTTTAACTCGCCGTCATCCGCAGGAACTCGAGCACCATAGCTGCCGTCCAGGTGAAGCGGCGGCCGCCGCAAGGCTCGCCGGTCATCGGATCGTAATATTCGGCAAAGCCCGATTGCGTGATGAGATCGAGGCTCGAGCGCGTGATGCGCTCCGCGATGGCGGTTTCGCCCCGCGCCTGCAGGCCGTCGACGATCATGTAGTTGACGACGAGCCAGACCGGCCCGCGCCAATAGCGCTTAGATTCGAAGCGCAGATCGGCGGGATCGTGCGAGGGCACGATGAATTTCGCTGCCGCAGCCTGCCTTTCGATCGTACGCGCGATCTCGCGCGCACGATCGTCGGGAATTTGGGCAAAGACCGGCAGGATGCCGCCGATCGAGGCGCTTTCGACAAGCTTGCCTGTGGTCCGGTCCCGGCAGAGATACTGCCCATGCCGTACGCTCCAAAGGCTTTCCAGGGCGGCAAGCCCGGCGGAAACGCGCTCGCGGTTGGCCACGGCGATCTCCGCTTCGCCCAGGGTATCGGCAAGGTCCGCCAGATCGGCAGAGGAGCGGATCAGGATGGCATTGAAGCCCGGATCGACGATCTGGAAGGGCGAGGCGTCGTGAAGCTTCGCATTGTCCCAGCCGAGGCTCCGGAAATGCTGCACTAGCCAGAGATAGCGCTCATATTGCTCCTTGGTTGGGCGATGCGCCGGGTCGGCATGCTGAAGGTCCCGCCGGGTGAAGGGCATGATGCCTTCGGTCGGCACGCGCTCGAAGGCCTCGTCCCAGTCGATGGAGTTGTCGCGGCCCGCCTCCCAGGGATGAAGGATCGCGACAAGACCTTCCCCTTTGGGATCGCGGTTGGCGTAGAACCAGCGGTGCCAGGCCTCGATCTTCGGTAGAAGGGCCTTCGCGCGCCGCGCCGCCATTCCCCTGTCGGCCGCGCGCTCATAGAGGCGCTTCACGGCGAAGCCCGCCACTGCAGGCTGGGTGATGCCGGACGTGGCCACCGGCCGGTTTGTCCCCCAGACATCGGGGCCGGGGAAATAGCCGTCCGAATAAACGTGGAAGACGATGTGCGGCACCATACCGTCCGGCCACTGATGCGCAAAAAGCGTCTCGATTTCGGTCCAGGCGCGTTCTTCGTCGTAATGGCTCTGGCCAATGGCGGTAAAGCAGGAATCCCAGTTCCACTGGAAGGGATAGAGCCCCTTGGTGGGTACAGTATAGCCGCCCTGGTCGTTCTCCTTCAGAACCTCCACGGCGTGGTCGAAGATCTTCGATGGATCGATGGTGCTCATATGAGAATTCTCTTGTTATCCGTTGTCGCGGCCCTGCGGGGCCGGTGAAGGGTGTCGTTCAGATCGCCGCGCCCGTCTCAGGGTCGAACCACCGCGCACGGCCGGGTTTCGGCACGAGGCTCAGCGTGTCGCCCGGCGAGACGTTAAGCTCCGAGTCCACCACGGCGCGGAAGGGTGCGCCGCCAACCTTGCAGCTCAGCAGGATATGGGCGCCAAGGGGCTCGACCAGACGGACCGTGGCGGCAAGCCCGCCGGGGCCGATATCCAGATCCTCTGGCCGGATGGCGAATTCGAGGATATCCCGCGATGCATCGGGGCCGTCGAAGCTCACGCCTGCGACCCGCCACTTGCCGCTTCCATTCTTCGCCGCCGGCAGGAAGTTCATGGGTGGATTGCCGATAAAGCTGCCGACGAAGCGTGTGGCCGGGTTGCGATATACCTCGATCGGGGTTGCGGCCTGCACGATGCGGCCGGCGTTCATGACCGAGATGCGGTCGGCGAGGCTCATCGCCTCCACCTGATCGTGGGTGACATAGATGGTCGTGGTCTTGCTCTCGGCCAGCACGCCCTTGAGCTCGGCGCGCATTTCGAGCCTGAGCAGCGCGTCGAGATTGGACAGCGGCTCGTCCATCAGGATCACGTCCGGCTCCATGGCTAGCGCCCGGGCCACGGCCACGCGCTGGCGCTGGCCGCCGGAAAGCTGGCCGGAATAGCGCTTCAAGAGCTGCCCGATCTGCATCAACTCGGCGGTGCGGTTGACGCGCCGGTCGATTTCCGCCTGCGGCAGCTTCTTCATGCGCAGCCCGAAGGCGATGTTCTCGAACACGGTCAGGTGCGGAAAGACCGCATAATTCTGGAACACCATGGCGATGCCACGCCCGCGCGGCGGAAGGGTGTCGACGCGGCGCCCGCCGATCCACACCTCCCCCTGGCTTGCCTGCTCGAGCCCCGCAATGATGCGCAGTAGCGTGGTCTTGCCGCAGCCGGAGGCGCCCAGCAGCACCATGAACTCCTGATCCCTGATCGTGAGGTCGATCGAGTGGAGCGCCTGGAAACTCCCGAAGCTCTTGGCGACGTTCTTGATGACGATTTCGGCCATTGAAGTCTCCTAGCGGTTCGCGATGCCCCACATGGCGAAGAGGTACCTTCGCACGGCGAAGATGAAGATCAGGGCGGGGATCACCAGCGCCGCACCGCCCGCGAATTTCAGGTGCAGCGGAGAGACATTGAGGTTCTGTACGAGGAAGGCAGTGAGCGTCCGGTTGTGGATCGTCAGCACCGCCGCGGCAAAGACCTCGTTCCAGGAAATGATGAAGGCGAAGACGGCCGAGGCCACGATGCCGGGCAACACCAGCGGCAGCACCACCTTGCGGAAGGCCTGCCAGCGGTTGCAACCGAGCGTCCAAGCGGCTTCCTCCAGTTCCACCGGAATGCCGGAAAAGAGCGAAAAGGTGATGAGAACCGCGAAGGGTAGCGCAAGAACCGTATGGACGATCGCAAGGCCGATCTGCGTGTCGTCAAGCCCCGTGCGGATGAAAAGCACGGCGAGCGGCAGGGCCAAGAGCGGCAGGGGAAAGGCACGGGTCATCACCACCAGCAGGCGGAACGCCTCCTTGCCCGGAAAATCGAAGCGCGATAGCGCGTAGCCCGCCGGCGCGCCAATACCGATGGACAGGATCATCGTGAGCACGGCGACGATGATCGAATTGAGGAGCGCATCGAGGACACCGGCAAAGTTGAGGAAGAAACTGATCGAACCGAAGTCGAAGGAGGGGATGCCCGTCTTCGGAAAGCCGCTCACCTCCTGCGGCGAGGACAGCGTGTTGACGAAGAGAAGGTAGATCGGAACGAGCACCCATACGCAGAGAACGACGACGGCGGCACCGAACAAGAAGCGTCCTGCCGAACGGACCTCGACCCTGCGGGCAGTATCTGTCCCGGCGACGGCCGTCATAGCGTAGCTCCTTTCGGAACGCGCAGCGCCCGCAGATAAACAAGCGTCGCCGCAACGGAGATGATGAGGATCACCAGCGCGTAGGCCGAGGCGACGCTGCGGTTCTGCAGCGCGAACTGCCACTGGAACGTCTCACCCATGAGCACCGGCAGTGTGGTGCCGCCCAGAGCAATCACGACGGCGAAGACCTCGAAGGCGAGCAGCGTGCGCAGGATGAGCGCCGTCTGCAGGCTGGGACGCAGGAGCGGGAGCGTGATCTTGAGGAAACGCTTCCACGGCCCCGCGCCGAAGACCTCCGCAGCCTCATAGTATTCCTTCGGAATGAGGCCCATGCCCGCAACGAGGATCACCATCATGATCGCGGTGGCGCGCCAGACCTCGGCCATCACCACGGCGAGAAAGATGACCCAGATGCTTTGATAACCGAGGAAAAGGATCGGCTGATCGATGATCCCGAGACCGACCAGCAGCGAATTGAGAAAGCCCGACTGCTCGAAGATCGCGAGCCAGATGATGCCCGCCGCTAGATCCGAGAGGCCGAGCGGGATCGAGAAGATGTAGAGGATCGTGCCGCGCCCTCTTTCGAGCGTGCTGACGATCGAGGCCATCGAGAGCGCCAGCGCAAGCTGGATGGGCACCACAACGGCGGCGAGAAGAAGCGTCCAGCCGAGTGCCGGGCGGAATTTCCAATGGGTCGCCATCGTCTGAATGTGCTGCAGTGTAAAGCCTTCCGGCCCCGTGAATGCGAGCAGCGCAATCTCCACGAACGGATAAACGAAGAAGACCAGCAGAAACAGCGTAGCCGGCAGGAGCAGGAGATAGGGCAGGGCTTTGTTTGGCATGGTCTTCGATCGCTCCCAGATCCCTTCAGTGCTCCACAGAAACACGGAAAGGACCCAAGCTATTGTTTTTTGAGCATTCCGGACGGAACATTCTGGTATCCGCCTTTCCCGGAATGGCGCCCGGCCATGCCGCCGGCCAGATAGTGAAGGCCGGCGGCAATGGTTGATGGCCTATTCGACTGGGCAGGGGCCGTCCGACGGCTCGTCCGGCAGCCAGCAGGGAGCGTTCGCCTGCTCCAGGATGCCGCGCAGCGTCTGAGCCTGCTGGTCGAGCACGTCGCGGACCGGCTGGCCAGCCAGCACGATGCGCTCGAATGTGTCGGTGTAGACCTGGTTGAACTGCCCACCGAGATCGCCGAGACCGACGGGAAGAAGCGCCGGCAGCGCGTCGTCGGCGGCCGTCATTTTTTGGATTGCGGGGCCGAGCGCCTGGGCCGAGGCCGGCAGGTCTTCCGGCAATGTGGTCTCGACGGTCGGGAAGAAGTTGGTGGCAAGCAGCGTCGCAACCTGCGTCTCCGGCTGCATCATGTACTGAACGACGCGCTTGGCTTCATCCACGTCCGGCGCCGTCTTCGGTACGGCGAGGCCCGCCAGCACAGGCATAAAGCCGCGACCCTCCGGCCCCGCCGGCGCGGGAAAAGCCACGAAGTCATCCGGGCGCTGATTGAAAGCTTCCGCGAGCCTGGCGATGTGATCGAAGGCCACCCACACATCGCCGCTCAGGAGCGGTTCCTGCATGAAGGAATAGGTGGTCGAAGCCGGGTTGGTGTACTGCCACAGCTCCTTGAACATGTTCCAGCCCTGCTCGGCCTCGGCGGAGGCGAACTTCGTCACCATCGAGTTGGAGTAGGAGGGCAGGAGGAAGCCCTGGAAGAAACGGTGCTTCAGCCCCTGCGGCCCTGCCGGGAAGCCGAATTTCGGCGAACCGGTCTGCTCCGCCAGCGCCTTAGCCCAGGCCACGAGCTGGTCGTAGGTGAGCGCGTCGAGGTCAGCTCCCTCGGGCAGGTATTCGAGCGCCTGCTTGTTGGCCGCCATTACATAGTTGGCCTGCATCCAGGGCAGGTATTTCTGCTCTTCCGTGCCGAGCTTTCCAAGCTCCAGAAAGGCCGGAATGACCTCGACTCCACCGAGATCCACATCCGACAGATCCACCCACTGGTCCGTGTAGGTGGCAAGTTCGCCGTGCAGCGCGCCGACGAGGCCGATCGTGCCCTTATCGGCCTGGAACTCAGCCTCGAGGCGCGTGATGAAGGGGCCCGGCTCCTGCGGCTGGAAATCGACCTCTCCGTCGAACCCGGACAGCACCTGCTCGCGCATGCGCTGGGTTTCCTCGATGGGCGCCGCCTGGTTCGACCAGAACAGCACCTGCGCCCCGGCGGCCGGTGCTGTGAGCGACAGGGCGACGGCCGCGCCTGCCAATATGGATATGTGTCTGGGCATTTTCTTTCCTCCCTTGCTAGGTGTTCCCGGATCAAAGTTTCGATAACGGCGCCGGACCATGGCTGGCCCGTGCGACCAGTGTCGGCCGTACGAGACGGGTGAGCGGTTCATCGGCTCTTTTCTCGATGACCGAGACCAGCATGCGAGCGATCTCGCGTGCCGAACTGCGCGTATGCGTGTCGAATGTCGTGAGCCCCGGCGGGGCGTAGGCCGAGGCCGTGATGTTGTCGAAGCCGACCACCGAAAGATCGCGCGGGATCGAAATGCCCGCGCGCGCCGCTTCCTCCATCACCGTCAGCGCCAACTCGTCGAAGAGGCCGAGAATGGCGGTCGGGCGCTCCGGACGCTGGAGAAGGCCATTGATGGCGGCCACGATCGCACCCCGGTCGAAGCGGGGCGCGGCGGCAACCTCCAGCCTAACGGACGGATCGCCGCGTTTTTCGATGGCCTCCCGCAGGCCGCGCTCGCGCAGGTGGCGGAAGGTCATGGGGTCCGTGATGCTTATGAGCCCGAAACGGCGGTGGCCGAGCTCGTAGAGCATGTCGAAGGCTTCGGCGAAGGCGGCGCCGCCATCCGAATCCAGCCAGTTGTGCGCCGAGTTACCGTTGAGCAGCCGACCATGGCCGATGAAGGGAATATTGCGCTCCATGAGGTAGCGGAGGCGTTCGTCGTTTTCCGCCACGCGCGGCACCACGACGCCGTCCACCCGGCCGGACTCCACCGCGTGCTTGAGCACGTCGAGCTCGGACTGACCGGGCTGCGCCGTGGCGATCAGGAGATCGTAGCCGTGCTCCACAAGACCTTCGCCCAGCCCGGTGATGAAGTCGCCAAGATAGGAGTCCACGAAATTGGGGCCGCGGATCGGCAGAACGAAGCCCACGAAACCGCTGCGGCCCGACACAAGCTGACGGGCGGCTACATTGGGCACATAGCCGCGTGCCCGGGCCGCCTCAAGCACTCGCTGACGCGTCTTGAGAGCGATGGCCTCGTGGCCTGCCAGCGCACGCGACACCGTCGTTACCGAAATGTCGAGCGCTTTGGCCAGTTCCTTGAGAGTCACTCCGCGTGGCGCCAAACGTTCCTCCCAACTTTCCTGAAGGGAACTGTAGAGCGTTTAATCGACTTTTGCAAACGTTTTAAATTGCACCTTCGGACATCGCCAATGGCTTGGCGCGGGTGCCTATCACACAAAGTCCCGGGCCCGGTTGGTCAGAAGCTTTCAACGAGAACGGGCGGCTCAGGAATGACAAGCGTCGAGAGGATAGTCCGCAGCGATCCGTCCGCCTTCCGCACAGGATCGGCGCTTGACAAGAAAACTCAAGGCTGACCAAATACGAAACCAATAGAAAAAATGGTTCCCCTTCAGGGGCGGAACAGGGCCGGCAGTTTGAGCTCGAAATCCAATTCGTCCATCGCGTTGGGAACGCTGCGCGTGCTCGTGCAGCAGCACCGCGACGACGCGGAATGGCAGCTTCCCCCTGAGCGCGAGCTGGCGCTTTCCATGGGGCTTGGCCGCCGCGCCGTCCGCAGGGCGTTGGAAGTACTCGAGGCCGAAGGCCTTATCTGGCGGCAGCAAGGGAAGGGGACCTTTATAGGGCGTCGTCCCGCTATTCAGCCGCATGCTTTCGGCAAGCTCGTCGAGCGCATCAGCCCGTCGGAGGTTATGGAGGCACGCCTCCAAATGGAACCGGCGATGGCACGCATGGCCGCATTCCGCAGTTCCAGCGAGGATATCGCAGCGCTCGACAGGCTTGCGAAGAAGATACAGGCAGCTTCCGACGACGACGGCTGGGAGCTTTGGGACAGCGCCTTTCACCGGCGCATCGCCGAATGTGCGGGCAACGGGCTGATGCTCGCGCTGTTCGACGTGGTGCAGCAGGCTCGCCAGGAGCCAAACTGGCGACGGCTCAGATCAAAGGCGCGTACGCCTGAGCAGCGCGACCGCGCTTACCGGGATCATGAGGAGATCGTACAGGCCATCGCGAACCGGGACGGTGCCGCCGCGGAGCGGGCGATGCGGCGGCATCTGAGCACGCTCAACGCCGACCTTCTGTCCATTCTGCTGGGCAGCGACGATGCGGAGGACGCGGTCGAAGGGATCGGGCCAGGGCGACCAGAAGAGCTGCAGTCGCATGAGTGAATCCGTCGGCTCCGTGCCTTCGCTCGGGCGCAGGCAGGGGCGGCTTGCCACCATCAAGGGCGCCACGCCTGACACCCAGGCGAGGACAGCGCTTTACGAGGAGGCGCAGAAAATCCTGCAGGACGAGCTGCCCATCATCTACATCTACCACCAGCCCTGGCCTTTCGTGCTCTCCGGCGACGGCCTGCGTGATGCGCTCGACCCTCGCGACAACTGATAACGAATAGACGGAGCAAATAGTCCATGTTCACCACACGGCCGGAGATCCTCGGCACATTCGGCGTCGTCACCACCACCCATTGGCTCGCCTCCGCCTCCGGCATGGCAATACTGGAACGCGGCGGCAACGCCTTCGACGCCGCAGTTGCCGCTGGCTTCGTGCTGCAGGTGGTGGAGCCGCACCTTGTCGGCCCCGGCGGCGAGGTGCCGATCATCTTCCACTCCGCACGTACCGGCAAAACGCAGGTTCTCTGCGGGCAGGGAACGGCGCCCAAGGCGGCAACGATCGAATACTACACACGCGAAGGGCTGAAGCTCATCCCGGGCAATGGCCTGCTCGCTACCGTCGTTCCGGGCGCTTTCGACGCCTGGATGCAGCTGCTCCGCGATTTCGGCACCTTGCCCCTCTCCGATGTGCTCGCCCCAGCGATCTACTATGCCGAAAAAGGCCATCCGCTTTTGCCGCGCGTGGCAAACACAATCGCCGGCCTGAAGGAGTTCTTCGAGCGCGAGTGGCCCACCTCCGCCGCTTTCTATACACCGGGCGGACGGGTGCCGCAGGCACGCCAGCTTTTCCGCAATGAGGCGCTGGCGGGCACATGGCGGCGTATCATCCGCGAGGCCGAAAGCGGCGGCGGCAGCCGCGAGAAGCAGATCGAGAGGGCGAGGGATGCCTTCTACCGCGGCTTCGTCGCCGAGGAGATCGAGCGCTTCGCCCGCAGCAACGAGGTGATGGATGAAAGCGGCGAGCGCCACCGCGGCGTAATTACGGCCGACGACATGGCCGGCTGGCAGGCCACCTACGAGGAGCCGCTCACATATGACTACCACGGCTACACGATCCACAAGATCGGCCCGTGGGGCCAGGGCCCGGTGTTCCTGCAAACGCTGGCGCTGCTCAAGGGCTTCGATCTTTCGGCAATGGACGCGCGGGGGGCTGAATTCGTCCACACGCTTACCGAGGCGATGAAGCTGGCCTTTGCCGATCGCGAATTCTATTACGGCGACCCCCGCTTCATCGACGTTCCGATCAAGAAGCTCCTGTCCGACGCCTACAATGACGAGAGGCGCAAGCTCATCGGCCACGATGCCTCGCTCGACCTGCGGCCGGGCTCCATTCCGGGATATGAGGCTCAGATGGAGCGTATGCGGGAAGTGCTGGAGCGGCTTTCGTGCATTTCCAGCCAGGACGCCGCATCCGCCGAGCCGACTCTGGCCGACATGCGTTCCGCCCGCCGGGGCGATACCGTGCATCTCGATGTGATCGACGCCGAAGGCAACATGGTCGCTGCCATGCCTTCGGGCGGCTGGTTCCAGTCCTCGCCCTACATCCCCTCGCTCGGCTTCATGCTCAACAGCCGAGCGCAGATGTTCTGGCTGGAGCCGGGCCTGCCCGGCAGCCTCGAGCCGGGAAAGCGGCCGCGCACCACGCTCACTCCGAGCCTCGCCTACAAGGACGGCAAGCCATACATGGTTTTCGGCACGCCGGGCGGCGACCAGCAGGAGCAGTGGCAGCTCCTCTTCTTCCTGCGCCACGTCCACCACGGTCTCAATCTGCAGGAATCGATCGACATGCCGATGTCGCACACCTCCCATTTCCCCAATTCCTTTCACCCGCGTGACCGGAAGCCGGGGCACCTTGCCGTCGAGGAGAATTTGGGAGCCGAAACCATCGAGGCGCTCAAGGCGCGCGGACATAAGCTGGAGATCGCGCCCGAATGGACCATCGGCCGAATGGTCGCCGCAGCCCGCGGCGAGGACGGAATTTTGCGCGCAGCCGCAACGCCGCGGCTGATGCAGGCCTATGCAATCGGCCGTTGAGGCCGGTAACGCCGCTTGACGCTATCCCTTCGGTACTTCAAAGGGCGGCTGGCTACAGCTCCGCCATCCTTCAGCGAGACAATTTCATGTCAATTCTCACAGTCCTTCTGCTTTTTGCCGCCGGTTTCCTGTCAGGCGTCGTGAACGCCGTGGCGGGGGGCGGGACCTTCATCACCTTCGGCGCGATGACGCTTGGAGGCGTGCCGCCCATTTCAGCCAATGCGACCTCCTCGCTGACACAGTTTCCGGGCTATGTGACCTCGACGCTCGCATATTGGAGCGACATCAAGACGATGTGGAGGAAGGCACTTCTTCTGATGGCCGTCTCGGTTCTGGGAGCGCTGGGCGGATCCTTGATCCTGCTTTCGCTGGACAATCCATCCTTCCGCGCTCTGGTGCCCTGGCTTCTGATTGCCGCGACGGCACTTTTTGCGGCCGGTCCATGGCTCAAGCCCAAGCCCCGCGAGACCGATACGGTCACGCCGCTGGGCCGGATGGCGGGCCCCTTCATCCAGTTTCTTACGTCGATCTATGGCGGCTTCTTCGGCGCCGGGCTCGGCATCATGATGCTGGCGACCTTGGGCATTGCCGAAAAGGGCAGCTACCACCGGCTGAACGCGCTCAAAAACCTGCTTTCCATCGTGATCGCCGCCGTCGCCATCGTGATCTTCACCATGGGCGGCGTGGTGAGCTGGATTCATGTGCTGGTGATGGTGCCGGGCGTTGCCCTGGGCGGATATATGGGCGTCTGGACGGCAAAGCGGCTGCCGCAATCCGTCATGCGGCTGTTCGTGATCTTCGTCGGCCTGTCCCTCGCCTTCTATTACTTCACAGTCGGATGAGGCTTTCCAACCGGCAAATCCGTCCAGCGGCATCGCCGCAACCGCGCCGGAGCGGATGAGCGGCTATCCGTCTCATTGTATGGTAGCCTTCTCGTGATTCGGTAACGGGGTGGCCGACGTGAGAAAGATTGCCGCTACCTTCCTCGCCGCAGCAGCCGTTCTGGCCGTACTGCTTTTCCTTCTCCCCGCTCTCGTTTCGACGGATTGGGCCCGCTCTGAATTAAGCCGCCAGTTGTCCGCCGCAAGCGGCATGAGCATCCGGCTGGACGGGCCCGTGCGGCTGTCGCTCCTCCCCAGGGTGGCGATCGTCGCCGAAAATATTTCGCTGTCGACCGGTGCCGGGGATCTTTCGATAGCCGTCCCCCGCTTTTCGTCGGCCATAACGCTGTCATCGCTGTGGTCCGACAGGCTTGAGATCCAGGCCCTCACCCTGAAAGAACCAAGCATCGAGCTGCATGCCGCCTC
>ERZ777010.544-NODE-544-length-37038-cov-262.557770_pt1 | contig 37038 bp, 30 predicted proteins | sample MGYA00374963_ERZ777010 | MGnify/ENA primary metagenome ERZ777010 (study PRJEB29309, sample SAMN06268256) | bioreactor metagenome | isolation source: Joint BioEnergy Institute, California, USA | place: USA:Joint BioEnergy Institute, California, USA | collected...
CTAAAGCAGCGGCAGCAGCTGCCGCGGCGGCGAAGGCAAAGGCCGCGCGAGAAGCGGCAGAAGCTGGCGGAGCAGAGTCGGGCGGAGACGCCGACGCGAAGGCAAAAGCGGCAGCGGCGGCCAAGGCTAAAGCAGCGGCAGCAGCAGCTGCGGCGGCAAAGGCAAAGGCCGCGCGAGAAGCAGCGGAAGCTGGCGGAGCAGAGTCGGGCGGAGACGCCGACGCGAAGGCAAAAGCGGCAGCGGCGGCCAAGGCTAAAGCAGCGGCAGCAGCAGCTGCGGCGGCAAAGGCAAAGGCCGGCGGGGCAGCAGGAGCTGACGAGGCAGCCGAAGCGCCCAAACAGCCATCTCCCAATCAGCCGTATTTGGACAAATACGTGACCCGTATTTCCGAAGCGTTTGGTGCGGATGTGCTGGAAGCAGCCTATATCAACGAGCTGTCCAAAGACGTTCCGACGCTGGTGGTGAAAAATGAGCGCTGGCATGATGTGGCCCGGTTTCTGAAAGAAGACGAGGCGCTGGCGTTCGACTACCTGTCCGATTTGCACGGCGTCGATTACGAAGACCGCATGGAAGTCTACTATCATTTCTATTCCTACAAAAATCGGCAGAGCCTGGCGGTAAAGGTCAAAACCAACCGCGAACAACCCAGTGTCTCGTCGGTTATGGACATTTGGCGCGGTGCCGATTGGTGTGAACGGGAAACATTCGACTTGTTGGGTATTTATTTCCCGGGACATACCGAATTGCGTCGAATTTTGCTGCCGGACGAGTGGATCGGCTATCCGCTGAGAAAAGATTACGTGCAGTACGACGAGGAGGTGTAGCAGATGAACCGCGACATCCTATTGACGAATGCCACGACATCTCCTGAGTCGGGTATCCGGACGGAAGAAATGCTCCTCAACGTCGGACCGCAGCACCCCAGTACCCACGGTGTATTGCGTCTGGTCGTCAAAATTGACGGGGAGACCATCAAGGAAGCAACTCCCGTGATAGGTTATCTCCACCGGGGGACGGAAAAGCTGGCGGAAAACCTGACGTACACGCAGATCATTCCCTATACTGACCGGATGGATTACGTCGCTGCCATGACCAACAACTACGTCTTTTGCCACGCCGTCGAGACGATGATGGGCGTGGAAGTGCCGGAGAGGGCGCAATTCCTGCGGCTGATCGCAATGGAGCTGAACCGCGTGGCCAGCCACCTGGTATGGTGGGGGACGTACCTGTTGGACCTCGGGGCGATGGGACCGTTCCTGTACGCCTTCCGCGACCGGGAAAGCATCCTGGATTTGTTCAATGAGCTGTGCGGAGCGCGTATGACATTCAACTACATGCGCGTCGGCGGCGTGAAGTGGGATGCGCCGCCAGGCTGGATCGACAAGGTAAAAGAGTTCGTCCAATACATGAAAAAGGAATTGAACAACTACCACAGACTGGTGACCGGCAACGAAATATTCATCAACCGGCTGCGGGGGATCGGCAAGTTTGATCAGAAGACTGCGCTGGATTACTCGCTCTCCGGCGTAATGCTGCGGTCCACCGGGGTGAAGTGGGATTTGCGCAAAGACGAGCCGTACTGCATTTACGACCGTTTCGAGTTTGACGTGCCGACGGCTACCGAAGGCGACTGCCTGGCGCGTTACCATTTGCGGGTGGCGGAGATCGAACAGTCGTTGCGCATTCTTGAGCAGGCGCTCGATCAATTTCCCAGCGAGGGAGAAATCATGGGCAAAGTGCCTCGCGTCATTCGTCCGCCAGCAGGCGAGGCGTTCGTGCGGATCGAGGCGCCGCGCGGGGAGATCGGCTGCTACATCGCCAGCAACGGCAAGGATAAGCCGTGGCGCGTGAAGTTCCGCCGCCCGTCGTTCCACAATCTGCAGATCCTGCCCAAACTGTTGGAGGGCGAAAACATCGCCAACATGGTGGCCGTCCTGGGCAGCATCGACATTGTGCTCGGGGAGGTTGACTGCTGATGAGCGATCTGTTGCAACAAACGCCCTCATGGAGCACCACACTCTGGTTTGCTCTGGCGGCGGTGGCACTGCTGCTCGTCGTGCTGTTTTTCGTCACCTACGCGATCTATTTTGAACGCAAGGTGATCGGCTGGATGCAGCTGCGGATTGGTCCCAACCGCGTCGGTCCTCTCGGTCTGTTGCAGACGGTGGCGGACGTGGCGAAGCTGCTGCTGAAGGAAGATACGAGGCCGCAGCATGCCGACAAGGCACTGTTTACGCTGGCCCCCATTCTGGCGTATGCGCCCGCGTTTGGCGTCCTCGCCGTCATGCCGTTTACGGACAGCATTCGCTTTGCCGATCTGGGCATTGGCCTGCTCTATTACATCGCCTTGTCCGGCATCACCGTTCTGGGCGTGATTACGGCTGGCTGGGCTTCCAACAACAAGTATTCGCTGATCGGCGGATTGCGCTCCGCCGCGCAGATGATCAGCTACGAAGTGCCGCTGGTCATGTCTGTGGTCGGGGTCGTGCTGATGACCGGCAGCATGAACCTGCGGGAGATTGTATTGGCGCAGCAGGATGTGTGGAATATCGTGCCGCAGTTTCTCGGCTTTGCCGTCTTCATCGTGGCGGCACAGGCGGAGCTGAACCGCACGCCGTTCGACCTGCCGGAGGCCGAATCGGAACTGGTGGCCGGCTACCACGTAGAGTACTCCGGGTTCCGCTTTGCCATGTTCATGCTGGCGGAATACGTCTACATGTTCGGCATGGGCGCCCTGGTGACCATCCTTTTTTTGGGCGGCTGGCTGCCGATCCATCCCAGCCTTTCCTTCATTCCAGGTATTGTCTGGTTTGTTCTCAAATTCTTGCTCTACGTCTTTTTCCAGTTCTGGGTACGTGCGACGTTCCCCCGTCTGCGCGTCGACCAGTTGATGTCGTTTGCCTGGAAAGTACTTCTGCCGCTGGCGCTCTTGAACATCCTGCTGACCGCCGTGGTGATTTCCTTCCAGAACGGCATGATCTCCTAGACGCCGAGCCGTATCACGATCTTGACCAGAGGGGTGACACACATGCTAGGACTGGCCAAAGGCCTGGGGTATACATTTAAAAAGCTGACCGAGAAAAAAGTGACCCATTTCTACCCGGACGTGCCCTTTCCGATGCCGCCCCGGTTTCGCGGCATTCAGCACTTCTCGCCGGAACGATGCATCGTCTGCAACCAGTGCGCGCGCATCTGCCCGACGCAGTGCATCCAATTGACGGGCAAGCCTCATCCCGATCCGGAGAAAAAGGGGAAAATCATTGACACCTACGACATTAACTTTGAAATCTGCATCCTGTGCGACCTCTGTACGGAGGTGTGCCCAACGGAAGCGATCGTGATGACCAACAACTTCGAGTTGGCCGTGTACAGCCGGGACGAGTTGTACAAGGACCTGAAGTGGCTGGACGACAACAATACCAACGTCAGGGAGGAGAATTAGTCATGACCGGCGAATTTCTGGCCTTTTTCATCCTCTCCCTTCTGACGATCGGCGGCGCGGTCTTCATGATCAGCTTCACCCGGGTGGTGCACATGGTCATTTCGCTCGGGATCACGTTTATCAGCATCGCCGGCTTGTTCATACTGCTGGACGCCGAGTTCATTGGCGTGGCCCAGGTGCTGGTATACTCGGGCGCCATATCCATCCTGATGCTGTTCGGGATCATGCTCACCAAGCACGACGCTTCCGACGAAGGGACGGGACGATCCTGGAAGAACATCTTCAGCCTGGTGTTTGTCGCTGGCCTGTTCGGCCTGATGTTCTGGGGCATCCAAAAGACCACATGGACGGCGCCGCCGGAGGGGGCCGCGCAGGCAGTCAGCGTCAAGCAGCTTGGCGTGGAGATTTTCACGAAGTATGTCATTCCGTTTGAACTGGCATCCGTTCTGCTGCTGGTGGCGCTGGTGGGCGCGATCATCATGGCGAAAAAGGAGGGGGACAGCGAATGAGTGTAAACATTACCTCCTATTTGCTGGTGGCCCTGATTTTGTTTTGCGTCGGACTGTACGGGGCACTGACCAAGCGAAACGCGGTGGTTGTCCTGCTGTCCATCGAACTGATGCTGAATGCGGTCAACATCAACCTCGTGGCGTTCGCCAAGTACGGGCTGTTCCCGGCCGTGACGGGGCAGATTTTCACCCTGTTCACGATGACGGTGGCGGCAGCCGAAGTGGCGGTGGGACTGGCAATCCTCATCGCGCTGTACCGCAACAAAGTGACCGTCAACGTGGATGAGATGGATTCGATGAAACGCTAGACGAAAAGGAGGACAAAGATGGATACCCTGATGCAATACGCGTGGCTGATTCCTCTGTTTCCGCTTCTTGCTTTCATCGTGATCGTCTCGTTTGGCCGTCAGTTGAAAGAAGGAGCTGCCGCCGTCGGTATCCTGTTGACTGCCGTGTCGTTTGGGTTGGCGGCGCTGACGTTTTGGCAGAGGTTTCAGGAGGGAGCGTCCGATTACGCGTTCTCCCTCGACTGGCTGCAGGTGGGCGACATCGTCATCACCATGGGCTTTGAAGTAAACCAACTGAATGCCATGATGCTGGTGATTGTCACGCTGGTCAGCCTGCTCGTGCAAATCTACTCCAAGGGATACATGCACGGAGACGAGCGCTTCCCCGTGTTTTACCAATACCTGGCCTTGTTCACCTTTTCCATGCTGGGTCTGGTGATCTCGCCAAACCTCTTGCAGGTCTACATCTTCTGGGAACTGGTAGGGGTCTGCTCGTTCCTGTTGGTGGGCTACTACTACTTCAAGCCGGAGGCCAAGGCGGCTGCGAAAAAGGCGTTTATCGTCACGCGGATCGGCGACCTGGGCTTGTTCATCGGCATCTGCCTCCTGTTCTGGTGGACCGGCAGTTTTGAGTTCGCGCAAATTTTTGACAGCATCGCGCTCGGCAAACTGGAGCCGTGGATGATTACGCTGGCGGCGATCCTGATCTTCGTCGGCGCAGTCGGCAAATCCGGCCAGTTCCCGCTGCACACCTGGCTGCCGGACGCGATGGAAGGGCCGACGCCGGTGTCCGCCCTGATTCACGCAGCGACGATGGTGGCGGCCGGCGTGTACCTGGTGGCGGTCACGTATCCGCTGTTTGTCGCGTCTGATATCGCACTTAATGTGGTGGCCTACGTCGGTGGGTTTACGGCCATTTTTGCCGCGTCCATCGGCCTGACGCAGCGCGACATCAAACGTGTGCTCGCCTACTCGACGGTCAGCCAGTTGGGCTACATGATGCTGGCGCTCGGAGTGGCCGGAGCGGCCGGCTATGTGGCGGGGACGTTCCACCTGATGACGCACGCGTTTTTCAAGGCGCTGCTGTTCCTCGCGGCCGGCAGTGTTATCCACGCGGTACATACGCAGGACGTGTTTGAGATGGGCGGCCTGTGGAAAAAGATGCCGGTAACCGCGCTGACGTTCTTGATCGGCTGTCTGGCGATTGCGGGGATTTTCCCGTTTGCCGGCTTCTGGTCCAAAGAGGCGATTCTCAGTGCCGTGTACGAGGCGCACCGCTTTGACCTCTTGTGGCTGGCGATCATCGCCGCGTTCTTCACTGCGTTTTACATGTTCCGGCTGTTCTTCCTGACGTTTGCCGGGGAGCCGCGGGGCAGACATGACGGCCACGAATCGCCGGGGGTCATGACCGGTCCGCTGCTGATCCTGGCCGTGCTGGCGATCGGGGCCGGCTTTGTCAATACGCCGTACGCCCCGTATCTGACGGAATGGTTGCTGTCCGGTGAAACGGGCGAGGTCATTACCGCCGCATTCGGCGAGGGAACGGGCCACGCCGCCGCCTGGCTGCAGGTCGTGGCGCTGTTGGTCTCGCTTTTGGGCATTGTGCTGGCCTATCTGATGTACGGCAAGCGCTACATTCCGGCGGACGCCATCCCGGAAACGATGCCGTGGCTGTATCAATTGTCCTACCGCAAATACTTTATTGACGAACTGTATCACCACGTCATTGTCCGTCCGCTCAACTGGCTCGGACTGCTGCTTGATTTGTTCGACCGGTACGTGGTGGACGGTCTTGTGGCCCTGACCGCGAGCATCACCAGAGGCATCGGCTCGCTGCATGCCCGGGCACAAAACGGCCAGGTGCAGTCGTACGGGGCCGTGGTGCTGTTCGGATTGCTGCTGTTGGTTGTCGCGATCAGCCTGACGGCGCAGGGAGGTGGATTCTTTGGTCAATAGTATCCTGCTGAGTTTGATCGTCTTTTCGCCGCTGCTGGCCATCCTGATCCTGGCGTTCGTCCCGCGTCATCAGGGCGGTGTGATCAAACAGATTGGGGTGCTGGGCACGCTGCTGCCGCTGGCGCTGTCCCTGATGTTGTTCGCCGCCTTCAACTACGAGACGGCGGAGCCGCAATTTGTCGAAAGCGTCAAGTGGATTTCCATCCCGATCGGGTTTGCCCAAGGGGGGGAAATGTTCACGTTTGACCTGGACTATGAGCTGGGAGTGGACGGCGTCTCCATGCCGCTGATCGTTCTCACGGCGATTGTCGGCACGCTTGCTGCTGTCGCCTCTTGGCAGATCAAAAAACGGCTGAAGGAATACTTCATCCTGTTTCACCTGCTGCTGATCGGCATGCTGGGCGTATTCGCCTCGCAAAACCTGTTTCTGTTCTTTATCTTCTTTGAACTGACGCTGGTGCCGACCTTTTTCCTGATCGGCATCTGGGGCTACGGAGAACGCGAACGGGCGGCCAACAAGTTTTTGCTGTACAACGGGATCGGCTCTGCGGTCATGCTGATCGCCTTCATCGTGCTGTTTGTCTTCCTGCAAACGTTGAACATGGAGAAGATCGCGACGATTTTGGCAGCGGCCGACCATCCGGCTGCCGCTGCGATGACGCCGGCGTTCCGCTTCGGCCTGTTTCTCGCCTTGTTCATCGCGTTTGCGGTCAAACTGCCTGTGTTTCCGTTCCACACCTGGATGTTGAAGGTGCACGTGCAGGCGCCGCCGGCGATTGTGATGATCCACTCCGGTATTCTGCTGAAAATGGGGGCATACGGGCTGTTGCGCATGGGCATCGGCTTTTTCCCCGAACAGGCGTATCAGTTTGCCGGGTGGATGGCGGTGCTGGGGCTGATCAACATTTTGTACGGAGCCGTGCTCGCCTTTGTCCAAAAGGACTTGAAAATGGTGCTGGCCTACTCCAGTATCAGCCACATGGGCATCGTCTTGCTGGGATTTGCCGCGATGAACACGATCGGGTTTCAGGGAGCGATGTTCCAGGTAGTCTCTCACGGCTTCATCTCTGCGCTGCTGTTTTTCCTGATCGGCGTGATCTGGGAACGGACGCAAACGTCGATGATCAGCGAACTGGGCGGCCTGGCCAAATCGATGCCGTTTGTGAGCGGCATCCTGCTGGCGGCGGGGATGGCCTCCCTGGGACTGCCGGGCATGTCCGGCTTCATCAGCGAATTCTTCGCCTTCCTGGGTTTGTTCGGCGACATGCCGGTTCACGCCGCAATCGGCACGCTGGGCATCGTGTTGACGGCCGCCTACCTGCTGCGGGCGATCCTGCGCACGACGTTTGGCCCAACGCCGGAACGGTTGAAGGGGTTGGCCGACGCTCAGCCGATGGAAGTGGTGCCGATGGTGGTGCTGCTCGGCTTCATCATCCTGATCGGGGTCTATCCCGCCGTGCTCGGCAATCCGATGCAGCAGACTCTGAAAACGCTCGTACCCATCGTGACGGGGATAGGAGGGTAATCCATGGACGTAAACACTATCTTCTCGTATGACTGGAGCTACCTTCTGCCCGAATGGATCATTCTCGGCTTTGCCACCGTCCTGACCCTGTTGGATGTGTTTGCCGGAAAACGGTTGAGCAAAACGGTGACAGGCTGGCTGACCCTGGTCGGCGTCGTGCTGGCCGGCGTGTTTGTCTTCGTCAATCTGAACACGCTTGACAAACCCTACAGCTACATGGCAGACATGCTCAGGATTGACGACTACGGCAATGCGTTCAAGCTGCTGTTTTTGGCGGGGGCAGCCTTTACCCTGCTGCTGTCGATTCCCTACATGAAGCAGGGGGAAGTGAAGCACAGCGGCGAATACTACTACCTGCTGCTGACCGGCCTGCTCGGTGCGATGGTGATGGCGTCGTCGGCCGACCTGATCACGCTGTTTGTCGGGCTGGAACTGCTGTCGCTCTCCTCGTACGTGCTGGTCGGACTGCGCAAAACGTCGCTGCATTCCAACGAATCAGCATTCAAGTACGTCGTGTCCGGCGGCATCGCCAGTGCAGTCACGCTGTTCGGGATGTCGTACCTGTACGGTTTGACGGGAACCACCAACATTTACGAGATTTCCTCCCGTCTGGTTCACGCGTCCTTGGCAGGTTACCAGTTCCTCATCTACGCCGCGTTTGCTTTTCTCGCGGTGGGGCTGGCCTTTAAAATTTCCGCTGCGCCCAACCACATGTGGGCACCGGATGTCTACCAAGGAGCGCCAACGCCGGTCACTGCCTTTTTGGCGGTCGTCTCCAAGGCGGCTGGGTTCGCGCTGGTGTTCCGCCTGTTGATGATCGCGTTCTTCCAGGTTCCTGGTGAGGAAGGCCGGTTCTTTTTCCAGGAGGGCAGCCTCTATCTGGCCGTGATGGCGGCAGCGTCGATGATTATCGGGAACACCATGGCGCTGCGCCAGACCAACGTCAAGCGGATGATGGCTTACTCCGGAATCGCTCAGGCGGGGTACCTGCTGGTGCCGTTTGTTCCGCCGACGACCCTGTTCTTTAGTGAAATTGTGTTTTACCTGTTTGCCTACCTGCTCGTCACGTTCGGCGCGTTTGCCGTGATCATGGTCGTCACGCGCGACCAGCAGACCGAAGAATTGAAGGCATTCGCCGGGTTGTACCACCGCTCGCCGCTGCTTGCGGTGGCGATGAGCATCTTCCTGCTGTCGCTGGCAGGGATTCCGATTACTGCCGGGTTCTTCGGCAAGTTCTACCTGTTCATGGGCGCCATCGCGCAGGAAAACTACTGGCTGGCAGCAATCATGATTGCGACCAGTGTGGTATCCTACTACTACTATTTCGGGATCATTCGGCAGATGTACATGCGGTCAGGCACGACCGAAGCGCCGCTGGCGGTGCCAAAGAGCATCGGCGCCCTCGTCCTGGTCCTCGCCGTTGCCACCGTATTCTTCGGTGCGCTTCCGGGTGTCGCCACCGACTATCTGCAGGCCCAGTTCAATCCGTCGTTTAACTTTGGCGACATGCTGCCGCCAGAGTTTCAGTGAAGGACGGGCAAACATCAGGTACAATAAAGGGGACGGCTGTCACGACAGGCCGCCCCTTTTTTTGCACATTCTGTACTTATGGAACAAGGCGGGTTTGCCGATACAGGAGAAGGAGGAAACACCATGCAGCAAGAAATTTACGGAGTTGTCAGCATCATTTTGACTGTGTTTTTCATCGCTTTGAGCTGGTGGGCGCTGCAGGCCATACGCTTCGATCTGTTTCTGAAAAAACCGGACGGCGCGCAGGCCAAGCTGCTGCAGATCCTGCTGTCGCTCGTCATCGGATACGAAGTGGCCCGCTTTTTCCTTGACTATCTGAGCTGGTCGCTGATAATTGGACAAGTATTCTCCTGACCGCATCCACACGCAGGCGATCTGGTTACGCATCGCGGCTAGCGGATGAAGTCTCTCCATGCGCAACTGGTATATCCCTCCAATTTTCCGTGCAAACTAAAAAGTACAAAGAGAAGCGCGTGAAAAGGGAGAGGAAGACGATGGGGAAATGGTCGGGGTGGTGGCTTCTGCTGCTGTTGGCTGCGGCGGTGACGGTTTGGCGGATGCCCGCAGAGGCAAAGCTGGAACGACCGGCAGCGGCGCAGCTGCTCGCCGCAGTGGAAGGCTCCGGAGCAAAAGGTGTATCAATCCAGGTGCGAATGCGCGCCGAATTGGGCCAGGCATCTGGTCCCGCGCAAGTAAAAGCGTTGGCCGAAGCATGGGCACATCGGCTTGACATTCCGGTACCACAAGCCGATCGGACGCGGAAATCCAATCTCCATGTGTACCAAGTCCTGTTTGAACGGCAAGGGGTTCAAGGACAGTTCCAGGTCACAGGGGTCCCTCGGCAGGGGGCCTATGATGTATATCTTGTGCTGTCTCTGACCGGCTCACCTGATACCCTACAATATATAGGGGTGATACAGGACTCTTTCGACAAAGCCCTGACAAAAGCCGACATGATTCCGCAAATTAGCACTTGTGTTCGCGGAATGTACAGTGTTAAACTGAGTGTTGATCAACAGGAGGGTAAAATTTTGGCGATTTTTCGCGCCCTCCACGCGATGGAACTGGAGCGTTTGCGGGACGATACGGTTGTCAGCATCTCCGGGTATACACCGGCATGGAAACCGTTTATCGCGTTAAATGACAAAACGAAGATGAATCTGCAGGTGGCTACTCATCGAGACAGCCAATCTGGAACGTGGATTACCGTAGGTACACCGATAATCACAGCGGAATATTAGCACGCGGAGGGGTACACATTGGATAAAATCATTGTCCGCGGTGGTAAGGCATTGGCCGGGAAGGTCAAGGTTTCCGGCGCCAAGAATGCCGTACTCCCTATTATTGCAGCATCCATTCTGGCAGAATCGGGCACATGCGTCCTTCACGACGTACCCGCTCTGGACGATGTCAGAACCATATGCGACCTCTTGAGATCGTTGGGAATTTCCCTTACATATGATCGTGAAGTGCTGACGATTCAGGCTTCCCGGTTGACGAGTGTGGAAGCCTCCTATGATTTGGTTCGCAAAATGCGTGCGTCCTTCCTGGTGATGGGGCCGCTGCTCGCCCGTCAAGGAAAGGCGCGCGTTGCACTTCCCGGGGGATGTGCGATCGGCACCCGTCCGATCGACCAGCACCTCAAGGGCTTTGAGGCGATGGGCGCCAAAATCGAAATTGGACAAGGCTTCATTGAAGCCAGTGTCGAGGGTCGGCTGAAGGGCGCGAAAATCTACCTGGATATTCCGAGCGTGGGCGCTACGGAAAACATCATGATGGCCGCGGCCCTGGCCGAGGGAACGACCGTGATTGAGAATGCCGCGGAAGAGCCGGAGATTGTGGATCTGGCCAACTTCCTCAACGGCATGGGCGCCAAAATCCGCGGCGCCGGCACCGGATCGATCCGCATCGAAGGCGTGGAATCGCTCAAGGGCTGCACCCACTGTGTCATTCCCGACCGGATCGAAGCCGGAACGTTCATGGTGGCGGCGGCGATTACCGGCGGCGATGTCTTCATCGAAGGCGCAATTTGTGATCACCTGAAATCCGTCACTGCCAAGCTGCGGGAAATGGGAGTGACGGTGGACGAGCAGGAAAACGGCATTCGCGTCCGCCGCAGCGGCCCGATCAAGGCGGTTGACGTTAAAACCTTGCCGTATCCCGGCTTCCCGACAGACATGCAGTCGCAGATGATGGCACTCCTGCTGGTATCGGAAGGCACCAGCATCGTGACGGAAACGGTGTTTGAAAACCGCTTCATGCACGTCGAAGAATTTCGCCGGATGAACGCCAACATCAAGATCGAAGGGCGCAGCGCCATTGTAGAAGGCGGTGTCAAGCTGACCGGCAGCAAGGTCACGGCCACCGACCTGCGGGCTGGAGCAGCTCTGGTGCTGGCCGGCCTGGTGGCGGAAGGCGAGACCGAGGTCTCGGGTCTGCACCACATCGACCGGGGCTACGTCAACTTTACGGAAAAGCTGCGCCAACTGGGCGCCGACGTCGAACGGGTGTCCCCGGAAGCGGAAGTTCGGGAAGCGGCGTCGTCCGAGAAAGTGAAAGTCAGCTTCTCTCCCAACTTTGCTTAATGAATGACTGCAAAAACGAATAGCGAATAGACAAGAGAGACTTCCCTGTGCGGGAAGTCTCTTTTTTTGTGCCATCCAGGCAAATAGGACGTTTCCCGTCTCTCTGACTCTCTCGTTCTAGCTATTGCTGCTTGTACATAGACTGAAATTGTCCAGCACAAATCGGGGAGGAGCTGTCGCATGAAACGTTACCTGATCGTTTGGTTTATCGGTTTGCCGATACTGCTCGTGTTGATGCCTGCCGCACTGGTGACACGGTTTTCTCCCCTGTCAGACGGCGGCACCGACGTGGCAGCCGTCGCACCGCACACTCCGTCGTCAAACCGTCCGAAGATCGAAGTCAAGGTGTACCGCACCAACAAGAAGACAGTGGAGACCGTCCCGCTGGAGACGTATGTCGAAGGCGTAGTCGCGGCGGAAATGCCGGCCGAATTCGAGATCGAGGCGCTCAAGGCGCAGGCCATGGCGGCGCGCACCTACATCGTCAGACGGCTGAGTGAAAAGGCGTTTGGCGACGTTCCGGAAGGGGCGCACGTACTGGATACGGTCAAACACCAGGCGTACCTGGACGAGCAGCAGCGCAGGGAGCTGTGGAAGGAGCAGTTTGACTGGAAAAACGGGCGCATTCGGCAGGCGGTGCAGGCGACGGCGGGAGTGGTTCTCACCTATCAGGGGGAACCGATCGACGCCACATTTTTTTCCACCAGCAACGGCTTTACCGAAAACGCCGGCGAGTATTTTGAAAAGCCGGTGCCCTACTTGAAAAGCGTCGCCAGTCCCTGGGACATCCAGTCGCCCAGCTATGAGAAAACACAGGTGATGACCGTGGCCGATCTGGAGCAAAAACTGGGGGTGCGCATCGCGCAGGAGGCGGCTTCCGGGGGCAGCTGGTATCGGATCGTGGAGCGGACCACGGGCAATCGCGTGGGCAAGATCAGCATCGGCGGCAAGGAATTCAGCGGCCGCGAGTTTCGCGAACGGCTGGGGCTCAACTCCTCCGCCTTTACCATGGAACTGCAAGACGGCAAAGTGTACATCACGACCAAAGGGTACGGGCACGGCGTCGGCATGAGTCAGTGGGGCGCCAACGGGATGGCCAAAGCGGGAAAAAACGCGGAGCAGATCGTCAAATACTTTTACCAGGGCATCTCGCTGGAGGACTGCGGCAGCGTCCTGAAAAGCTAGACGGGCCGCTTTGCGCAAATTTTCAAGATTTCCCTCACTCTCAGGTTTATCCGCCAAAAAACTGGCGATACTGAGGGATGAGGTGATGAATACAATGGAAGATCAAAAAAATCAAAATCAACCGATTCCATTTAAAAAGGCTGGCTCCTGGAGAAACATCCTGGGCAAGAAGTGGGCGTTTCCGGCAATCTACATCGGCACCGCAGCAATCATTCTCGCTATTGTGATGTGGTACCAGAGTGGCGTCACCGATACGGAGCCGGGACAAACCGCAAACAACGGCGGCGTAGCAGTCTCGACACCGCAGGACGGCACCGCCATTCCGGCCGATGAATCCAACGGCAAGGACGGCGCGGTACCGGTGGCGGGCGATCCGCAGCAGCTCGCATGGCCGGTCGGCAAAGGCGTGAAGTACGAGCAGGGCATGGGCTTCTTTGACGAACAGGCGTCCAAGGAAGAACAGCAAAAGGCGCTCGTCACGTACAAGGACACCTTTATTCCGCATACCGGGATCGACCTGAAGGCGACCGACGGCAATAGCTTCGATGTCACCGCTGCGTTCGCCGGCAAGGTGACCAAGGTGGAAAACGACCCGCTTGTCGGCTTCAAGGTGGAAATTGAGCACGACGACAAGCTGACCACGGTCTACCAAAGCCTGGAAAACGTCACCGTAAAACCGGGCGACCAGGTCACCCAGGGACAGGTGCTGGGGAAAGCCGGACGCAACGTCTATGAAAAGGACGCCGGCGTTCACCTCCACTTCGAGGTGCATGTGGACGGGGAACCCGTCAATCCGGAGCAGCACCTCGTCAAGCCGGAAGCGGAAAATCAGTAAGTCGACCGCTGACGCAAACGCCCAATCCGGGAGCAAACACAAACACATGCAAAATAACCTGCAGGGACGGGTCTCTGCAGGTTTCTTTTTTCGCCTTCTTTCATTTTCGCCAAAATAACGTACGGGCGGTCCGGGTGTACACGCCCTTGAAAAAAGATGCGGAAGTGCCGGCTTGTCAGGCTTGGAAACGTAGAATATGTGTCCGCACCCCCCCATATATTGTAACAGACAATGTTGATACAGGGAGGCGAGTAGCGTGCACGACTACATCAAAGAGCGAACCATAAAGATCGGTCGATACATTGTGGAGACGCGCAATACGGTTCGCATGATCGCCAAAGAGTTCGGTGTTTCCAAAAGCACGGTGCACAAAGACCTGACAGAGCGGCTGCCTGAGATAAATCCGGAATTGGCGAACCAGGTAAAGGAAATTTTGGAGTACCACAAGGCCATCAGACACCTCCGAGGAGGGGAAGCGACCAAGATCAAATACAAACGGAGAAGTAAAAAGGTCCGGGTGGAACAGGAAGAAAGCGTGTAGCAGTACCGGGTTGCGTTGAAAATATTTCCTGCCAAATAGGAAGAATTTCCTTGTCCTCTCACGTGCAACCGCCTATGATAAGTGATAGGAATGAACTGGAACAGGGAGGACTTTCATGTTTGGCAAAGATATCGGAATTGACCTGGGCACGGCCAATGTCTTGATTTTTGCGAAAGGCAAGGGTGTTGTCCTGGATGAACCGTCTGTGGTAGCAATCGAAAATCAGACAAATAAAGTGCTGGCCGTGGGGAACGAGGCGCGCCGCATGGTGGGGCGCACCCCGGGCAACATCGTGGCGATTCGGCCTTTGCGGGACGGCGTGATCGCGGACTTTGAGATCACGGAAGCCATGCTGAAACACTTTTTGGCCAAAATCGGCGGAAAAAGCATGTTTGCTCGCCCGCGCATTTTGATCTGCTGTCCGACCAACATCACCTCGGTGGAGCAGAAAGCAATCCGCGAAGCGGCTGAGCGCAGCGCCGGGGCACGCGAGGTGTTTATCGAGGAAGAGCCGAAAGTGGCGGCGGTTGGAGCGGGCATGGACATCTTTCAACCTTCCGGCAACATGGTGGTGGATATCGGCGGAGGTACGACGGACGTAGCAGTCCTGTCCATGGGGGACATTGTTACGTCTTCCTCCATCAAAGTAGCGGGCGACAAATTTGACCTGGCCATTATGCGGTACATAAAAACCAAATACAAGCTGCTGATCGGGGAGCGTACGGCCGAGGACATCAAGATGCAGATCGGAACGGTTTCCGGCGGGCGCCAGGACGAAATGGACATTCGCGGCAGGGATATGGTGAGCGGGTTACCGCAGACGATTACCATCCACTCGTACGAAGTCCAGGAAGCCCTGGCCGAGTCGGTGAGTGCGATTGTACAAGCCTCCAAATCCGTTTTGGAACGAACACCTCCGGAGCTTTCTGCCGATATTATTGATAAGGGCGTTTTTCTGACCGGCGGCGGCGCACTGCTGCACGGGATCGACCAACTGCTGGCCGACGAACTGAAGGTGCCTGTGCTGGTGGCGGAAGACCCGATGATGTGCGTGGCCAAAGGGACGGGGATCATGCTGGACTATCTGGACAAGGCGCCCACGTATCGGAAAAAGAAGTTTTTCGGGAGGTAATACCGCGTGATCAGAGGCTTGTATACGGCTGCTGCGGGCATGCTGGCAATGCAGCAGCGTCAGGAAGTGCTGGCCAACAACCTGGCCAACATCAACACACCGGGCTACAAGCAGGACGTAGGCGTCATGCGCGCCTTTCCGGAACAGTTGATCGCGCGCATCCGCGATCAGGAAGGACCAAATATTCAAGGACTGCCCGTCATGAGCGGTCAGCCTGCCGTGATCGGCCGGCTGCATTCCGGCGTCTACATGTCGGAGGCGCTGCCGATTTTCCGCCAGGGCGATATTGCGGAGACGCGCAATCCGTACGATGTCGCATTGTTGGACAACCTGCAGCCGGACCAGGACGGAAATGAGCGTCGGCTGTTTTTTAGCGTGGCCAGACTGGACAACCCCGGACAGGCTGCCCAGCCCGATCAGATCCGCTACACGCGCAACGGCAACTGGAGCGTCAATGCAGACGGCTACCTGGTCACGTCGGACGGCTACTACGTGCTGGATAACCAGAACCGGGCCATCCGGGTGAACGATCCGGCCGATCCGGCAAACAGCGCCGGCCAACAGCTGAAGATCGGTGACGACGGCGCCTTGTACCGTGTGGACGAGGCGGGCAATGCTCTCATGCTGCCCGGCGGCAGTGAGCGGCTTGGCCTGAAAGTGGTGACCAATCCGCTGCAGCTCGTGCGGGAGGGTACCAACATCTACCGCTGGGAAGGCGGCGGACAGCCGGAGGATCTGGTGCAGGCCCTGCAGAATGACCGGACGGCGAGAGCGCTGGGCCAATATACCGATCCGGCGGTGGAAGGGCGTTTCGGTTTGAAGCAGGGCTGGCTGGAGCGAGCCAACGTGGACCCTGCCCAGACGATGACCGACATGATGACGGCGCTGCGGGCGTATGAAGCCAATCAGCGCGTGATTACCACAGTGGACGGCACGCTGGAAAAGGCGGCCAATGAAATTGGCCGGGTAAACGGGTAAGATAGGAGGTAGAATGGATGCAGTCACTGAACATCTCGAGCGCGGCACTGCGCAGCGTCCAGCAGGCATTGGACACGACTGCCAATAACCTGGCCAACATCGATACGGTCGGTTTCAAGCGGCGCACGGCGTCGTTTTCCGAACTGCTGTCCGATTCGCTGAACGAACAACCGGCTGCGGACAGGCAGCAGCGTTCGACTCCGCCCGGACTGCGCATCGGCAGCGGGGCGCGGATCGGCTTGACCAAACTGGACATGGCTCCGGGCAGCGCCAGGATCACCGATGTCCCCACCGATTTGATGATCGAGGGAGAAGGGTTTTTTCTGGTAAGCCGGCCTCTCTACGACAACAACGGGACGATGGTGGGCGAATCGTACCGCTTTACGCGAAACGGTGCCTTTCAGGTGCGTTTCGAAGCCAAACTGGGCGCGTATGTCCTGCATAATGCAGCGGGAGACCTGCTGACAGACACAGACGGGGTTCCGATTATGATCAACGGCCCTGTACGCAATCTGCAGGTATCCCCCGAGGGAGTCGTCACCAACGACGGAACCGCGGTGGGACAGATTGGCGTGTGGAAGGTGCTCAACCCCGATCAATTGACACAGGTTGGGGAAAATGAATACGACGCCGAGCTTGCGTCCGGCATGACGCCGTACTCCAAGTATGAGCTGTCTGCCGCCAAGATCCGTCAGGGAGCGCTGGAAGCTTCCAACGTCAATCTGCAGGAAGAGATGTCCCAGTTGGTCAACGTTCAGCGGGCCTACCAGCTCAACGCCCGTGCGATTGCGATTGCCGATCAGATGATGGGTATCGCCAACTCCCTGCGCAGCCGCTAATTCACTCGGAATGTCGGAGGAGACATCAATGGACCAAGGAAAGGGAAAACGTATCCCGCGTGACGGACAGATGGCCCGGGATAGAGAGCAGCGCCGGGGCGGCCAGGCGTGGCCGTTTCGACTGGCCCAAATCCTGTTTATCCCGTTTCTGATGTTTTTCTCGCTGGTCATCGGTCTGGTCATCGGATACAGCGTGCTGGGAGACAAACCGGCTTCCGAAGTGTTTGATCTGAACACCTACAAGCACATGTACGATCTGATTTTTCAGGGCACATGATCACACACTGACATGTGGCAGCAGAAGACGGCCCCAACCGACGCAGGGTGAGGGGCCTCTTCTTATGCTTGGAAACCGGAAAAAGATGACGCTGCTTGCTCATTCTTCCAGACCTTGTTGCGTCTGCTGTCCTAAGAGTATAATAATGGAGTGGCGAAAACAGGGAGTGACGATCTTCATACGGAGGGATATCCGTGAATCTTCCCAATGCGCTTACCGTCTTTCGCATCGTTCTCATCCCTTTGTACCTATACGTCTTTTTTCAGTCGTTTCCGTACCATGTGGAGATCGCCCTAGGCATCCTCATCCTGGCGGGAATTACCGATATATTGGACGGGTACATTGCGCGGAAGCACAAACTGGTGACCACGTTTGGCATCATGATGGACCCGCTGGCAGACAAGTTGATGATGATGGCAGTGATCGCCTCGTTGTTTCTGACAGAGCGGATCAGTATTTGGGCCGCCCTGTTTTTCTTTGCGCGGGATGCGGGCATGATCATCGCCGCCGGCTTTTTCCATTTTCGCGGGAAAAAGACAGTCCCGGCCAACGCCTTTGGCAAGCTGACAACGGTCTTGTTTTACATCGCTTTTCCGTTGGTCATGTACCGGTACCAGTACGGCGAATTGATTCTCTGGAGCGTGATCGCGTTTTCCTTTGTGACCACAGCCATTTACCTGGTGAAGTTTCGGTTGCTGAACCGCGCGATGTGATGCGAGGCGGATGGAAAAGAGCACTTCCGCCGCATGGAGGAAGTGCCCCTTTATCTTAACCCCGGTCTGACGTCGGAGACGGGGGGGTTGTCTTTATTCTCAGTTTGCGGTATGTTCTTCATACACGGATGCAACGTATAAAGTATGGAAATGGAGCGGTGTTTATGGAATTGCGGACCCCTTTGGACGCAGTTGACATTCAAGCGATCCTTCCCCATCGTTACCCGTTTTTGCTGGTGGACAAGATTGTCGAGCTGGAACCGGGCAAACGGGCCGTGGGGATCAAAAACGTTACAATCAATGAACCGTTTTTCCAAGGCCATTTTCCCGGCTACCCGGTCATGCCCGGTGTGCTGATCGTCGAGGCACTGGCCCAAGTGGGCGGAGTGGCGATGCACACGGAGGAAACCAAAGGAAAACTGGGGCTGTTTGCCGGCATTGACGGCGTCCGGTTCAAGGAGCAGGTAAAACCGGGCGACACACTCGTCCTGGAAGTGGAAATGACGCGCTTGCGCGGCTCCATCGGCAAATGTCACGCGATTGCGAGGGTGAACGACAAGGTCGCGGTCGAGGGCGATCTGATGTTTGCTCTGGTTGACGTGAAGCAGGCACATTCATGAATTTCTTGAATGTGCCTTTCTTTTCGGGTAGAATGGCTAATGTGCAACTTTTTATAGGCGCATAGCGTCTCTACAATGAAGGTGAAACTATTGACCAAACAGGTCGCAACCATATTGGGAGTGCCGTTTTCCACGCGCGGTTTTGCCGGAACGGTCGATGATCTTGTCGAACGCATCGAAAACGGACGCAAAACGCACGTCGTCACCGCCAATCCGGAGATCGTCATGCTGGCGCGGGAAAAGCGTTCGCTGCGCGCCATCCTGGAACAAGCCTACGTCGTTCCCGACGGCATCGGGATCGTGTACGCGGCCAGGTGGACGAAGCAGCCGATCAACGAGCGCGTCACGGGCATCGATTTGCTCGAAGCGTTGATGGCGGCGGCGGACAGGCACCAGTGGAAAGTATATCTGTTGGGGGCGTCCCCGGAAGTGAATCGGCTGGCGGCGGAAAAGCTGGCGGCACGATATCCGGGGGCGCGCATCGTCGGGTATCGGGACGGATATTTTCAACAAGGCGAAGAGCCGGCAATCGTGGAGGAGATTGCGGAAAAAGCGCCCCATCTGCTCTTTGTGGCGATGGGCTCTCCCAAGCAGGACGAGTGGATCGCCAAATATCGCGATCAACTGCAGGCAATCCTGATGATGGGAGTGGGCGGCAGCTTTGACGTCATTGCCGGGAAAGTAAAGCGAGCGCCAAAGCTGTGGCAGCGGCTGCATCTGGAGTGGCTGTACCGGTTGCTTGCTCAGCCGTCGCGCTGGAAGCGGCAGTTGGCCATTCCGCGCTTTGTGTGGACTGTCTTGAAGGAAAAAGGGGAAAACCGCTCCGGAAGGTGCCCGTAGAGAGGAGAAACTGCCGATGTCAACGATGATTTTCGGGTTTCTGACTTCACTGATCGTGGCTTTTGCGGCCACACCCTATGTGAAAAAACTGGCTGAATCCATCGGCGCCGTAGATAAGCCCAACCAGCGCAAGGTGCATACGCGAATCATGCCGCGCATGGGCGGGTTGGCCATCTACGCGGGCTATCTCGTTTCGTTTTTGCTGTTTGTTCCATTTTCCGGTTTCAAGGAAATGTTGGGGATTTTCATCGGCGGAACGATCGTCATGACAGTGGGGATACTGGACGACAAACTGCAGCTATCGCCCAAGTGGAAGCTGTTTGGCCAATTGTTGGCGGCAGCCGTGGTCGTCATTCCGTTTGGCCTGAAAATCGGCATTGTCAACCTGCCGTACGAAGGCAGCATTGACTTTACCAGCGGCTGGCTGCTGTGGCTGGCGGCCCCGATCACGATCATTTGGATCGTCGGTGTCACCAACGCGGTCAACCTGATCGACGGTCTGGACGGGCTGTCCGCCGGCGTATCGGCCATTGCCACTGCCACCATGGCGATCGTGGCGCTGCTCAACGGTCCCGGCTACGAACACGTGGCCATCTACTGTTTCGTGCTGCTGGGGGCCATCCTGGGTTTTCTGTACTTTAATTTCCATCCGGCCCGCATTTTTATGGGGGACACCGGTTCGCTGTTTTTGGGCTTCAACCTGGCGGCGCTGTCCATCATGGGCTTTAAGGAAGCGCTGTTCGTCTCGTTCATCATCCCGATTGTGGTGCTGGGCGTTCCGCTCTGGGATACGTTCTTTGCGATTGTTCGCCGAATCGTGAACAAAAAGCCGATTTCCAGCCCGGACAAAGGGCATCTGCACCACTGTCTGCTGAACATGGGCCTGTCGCATCGGGCCACGGTTCTGACCATCTATACGATCAGCATCTTCTTCGGCACGATGGCGATTGTGCTGACGAAAACGACCAAATGGACAACCATCATCGTGATGGCAGCGCTGCTGTTCGCGATGCATCTCGCCACCGAGGTGGTCGGTCTCGTCGGCCGCCGTCACCGCCCGCTGATCAACGCGGTCCGACGGTTAAAAATCAAGTATACGGAACGGCGAAGCCACTAGTCGGGCAAACCCCTGCTGGATGACCAGCAGGGGTTTTTTCCGCTTTTTAACATAAAGAAGTAAAGCAAAACCGATGATTTTCCGATAAAAGAAAAAGACGAGAATGGCGTCTCTTACGCTCTCGGGCAGGGGACAAAATCCGAGAACAAAAACATGTGGAGAGGTGAAGACCTTGCAAACGACGTATCAGCAATTTCGGCGTTGGCTCGCAGTATGTCTGACGATGCTGCTGCTGGTGACCGGCCTGGTTCCGGCGATGCCTGCGTCAGCCGCGGGAACCTGGACGATTACCAACCCGTCGTCCATCGTGGTGGACAGCTCCGAGACTAATGCCTTCGGTACTTTTGCCAATCCGGTTGAGGTCAAGAACAGAACGATTGACGGCATCGTCCTGACCAATACGGCCGCCTCCGGCAACACGGTCGCCGTGGCCGTAGACGGCACGCAGGTAATCTATAATCCTGCCCCTGCCTTTGTCGGACAGACGCTGACGCTCCCGCCGATCACGATTGATCGGAACGGCGCAGTGACCAAAGTGGAAGTATGGTTTGGCTCCGAAAAAGCCACCATGTACTACAAGCTGGAAAAACAGCAGACCGGGGCGACACTGCAGATCGTGCCTCCGTCTGATCTGATCCCGCCGGTCAATCCGAACCAGCCGGGCACCGGGAACAGTGCCAGTGATGCGCTTGTTACCCATTCCGGCAAACTGACCAATCTCAAGATCAAATACTCGGATCCCGGCAATCTGGACCCCAGCCCCGTACTGGAAGTGCAGGTGGACGGGAAAGCGGTTCAGACCATTACGGCTCCGACAGCGAAAAACGACGGCTCTGAGATTCCTGTCGGCACCATCGATCTGAAAAACGGGATCAACGTTATCAAGGTGGTGTCGGTCAACACCGGCTATGAAAGCCTGCAATATTACGATTACCGACCGCAGAACAGCCCGATTGTCCTGATCGATTACCCCAATCAGGGGACAAGCGTCACTAATCCGTTGCTGCATGCGGAAAACAAAATTACGCTGCGCGGGATTTACGGATCGGGTGTGACAGGCGCCAACCTGCGTCTGAAAATTACCACCAACAACGGGCAGACGATTGAGGATCTCAGTTCCACGACGCCGACCCTGAGCGGCACCAACACCTTTACGTTCTGGGACATCCCCCTGAAGCCGGGATTGAACGTCATCTCGTTCTATGAACGGGTGGGAAGCGTCACCAAGGAACACTTTCAATTCTACGTGCAGTACAACAACACGCCCTATATTGACAGCATCAGCGTAAATGACACGCCGCTCACGTCGGCTACCACGCTGATTACGGTGGCATCGACCAACCGTTTGACCCTGAATGTGGACGGTAAGGTGAAGAACGCCGAGAAAGTCATCGTGAAAAACGTGACCACCGGCGACGAAGTGGAGGCGAGGGTCACGTCCGGCGCATTCGCCGCCAACCTGCCGTCGCAGTTGGGTGAAAACCGGCTGGAGTTTACCGTTTACAACGACAACAAGAAAGTGGGCGTCATCAGCCGGACGATCCATGTGGTGTCCCGTTCCCAGGATACCGCCAACCAGTTCTATAACGTGACCATTCAAAAACAGGGAACACCGCCGACACCTGTGACCAATCTGGTGCAGGGCCAGGTGGCAACCCTGCCGGGAACCAACAGTCCCAACAGCGAAGCGTATCAAATCACTGGTACGGCTCTGTTGCAATTTGAAGAGACCGACAAACAAACGATCAAGCAGTTTAAACTGGAGTACAAAAACGAAAAAACCGGGGGAACGTTCTCGGTAGACAACATCTCGCCCTCTTCCCGGACGTACAAGGGCAACGGCTTTACCGAGTATGTCCTCACCGCGCCGATTGCAAGCGGCGGTGCTGATATCGGCATTTTGGATGACGGCGTCACCTACCGGGTAACCTTGAGCTACGAGTACACCACCACCGATCCGACCACGGGCCTGCAGACGGACTCCGGGTTCTTCCAGGTGAACGGGTACGACTACAGGTTTACCTATGTGGACGGTTCCAAACCGCGATTTGTCGAAGCGTACATCGACTCGACCTTGCTGTCCGAGTACACGGTCAACCCGGTGGGGAAATCCACCTTTACGGTAGACCTGAAGACGGTGAACATGGGCGGTACGCAGTCCAATTACACCGTAACGTACAACGGCAGCCCGATTAACTATACGCTCGACGCGCTTTCTGCAACGCAGTTCAGGTTTACCCTGTCCAACCTGCCGGCGGGTACCGGGGATCTGGAGATCAGGTATTCCGACGGCACGACGTCCCTGTCCGTCACGTACAAACTGAACATCCAGATTGCGCCGTATCTGCAGCTGACGTACATTGACGGTTCGGGGCAGGTCCGCAGCTTTGAGAGCGGGTATCAGATCAAGAGTGACGACGACTTCGTTTCGCTGAGCGGGAAGGTGTACAACTACGACCTGACGTCCAGCAACATCGAAGTCAAGCTGAACGGAACGACGCTTACTCCGACAGTGGGGTCCAACAACACCTTTACGATCAGCAAGGCATCCCTGCAGAACAACATCAAGTCCAAAGGCGAACACACGCTGGAAATCACGCTGACCACGCAGCCGTCCGTCAGCTTCACGTACAAGATCCTGTACATCACGTCCAAAGCACCGACGATTGAAGACGTCAAGCTGGAAATCAGCGAAAACGGCAAGGACAACGAACTGGTCAAACAGCCGACAGACACCGCTTACCGGACAGGCGCCAAGTTCCTGAGCCAGTTTACGTTTACGGTAAAAGACGCAGAGCACGTCTACATTGAGAAAAACGGCAGACGCATTGCCGATTTCCGCTACGAAAACGGCGACTGGGAACAAAAGGAAGACAACCAGGATTACAACGACACGCTGAGCCAGATTCCTTCCGGGCTGCGCCGGGAGTTCCAGGAGTACAACTTCGATGCTCAAACGAAGACGTCGTTTAGGGCCAGAATGCGCAGCAGCGACTACGGCGACCTGTTGGAGCAAATTCAGGATGAGATCACCAAAAGCGAGGAGCAGGAGCAAAAACTGGCGCTCTTCCCGCTTACCCTGAAGAAGAACGGCACCACCACCTACACGATCGTGGCCGAGGACGGCAACGGCGCGGTGGTTCGTTACGATGTGAAGATTGACCAGACCACCAACAGCTGGGAAGTCATCTCCCCGGTCAAAGCCAAGGAGAGCGACCCGTACATCATCGTCAATGCCAACAGCGTGCCGATCAAAATCTTTGCGGAAAATGCGACCAAGGTGATGTTCGGCAAAACGGAAGCGAAGGTAACCAACACCACGGAGCGGGATTTCGAGTACAATGAAGACCTGGGCAGACCAGTCCCGAAATCCTACTATGTGTTTACCGCTACCGTTGCGTTGAAAGCGGGCCTGAACAAGATCAAGTACACCGTTTATGTCGGCAACACGTCCTACAACGACGAGATTCAGATTTTCAATGCCAACTCGTCCGTAAACGGTGCCGAGTATCGCGAAGTATTGGGCAAGAAAACGTCGTTCAGCGTCTTTGACAAGAGCCTGGAGCTGAAGTTCCCTTCCGGAACCGTACTGGTGTCGCCGCCCAACAAACGGGAGGGCAAAGAAGTCACCAATCCGACCAAGGACATCTTTGTCGATGTGGAGCTGTACTTCGGCATTGCCGACCGGACGACCGGACAAGTGTCGATTCCGGACGATGACATGAAGTCCAAACTGGCGCTGAATGAAAACTTCAACTACGCCAGCCCGCTCTACTACATTGATGCCGGTGACAAAAACGCGCCGGGCGGACGCGATCCGTACTACACCGACGGGGACGAAATCGATACCTTCAAGGATCGCTACGAAGACAACCTGGTGCCGAGCAAACAAGGCACATTGACGATCAAGTACGATCAGTCGATTGTCAACGCGGCCAACAACATCCTGACCGTGTACTATCACAATGGGGATGAATGGCAAAACCTTGGCGGAGTCGTCAATACCAGCAAGAAGACCATCACGGTGCCGTTTGCCGGATTTGGGTACTACATGGTCATGAAGACCAGAGAGTCGTTTGACGACGTGGTCAATCACGATTTTGCGCGTGACGCGATGGAGACGCTGTACGCCAAAGGGATCATGCCCAACTACAGCGCCATCTCGTTTGGAGCCAACCGTGACATCACGCGCGGCGAGTTTGCCACCATGCTGGTGAAGGCGCTCGACCTGCCGATCAATGACGGTCCGTACGCCGACAGCCGCACGCCGTCTTCGCCGACGTTCAACGACGTGCGTCCGACACGGGACACGTGGGACTACCAGTACAAATACATTGAAACGGCAGCCCGCGCCGGCATCGTTCGCGGCAAGGAGCCGGGCTACTTCCGTCCGGACGATCCGCTGACCCGCGAAGAAGCGGCAATTATGATCGCCCGCGCGCTCAACCTGAAACTGGGCACGCCGGATGCGGCAAAAACGGCCCTGGCCAAGATGTTTACCGACGCCAAGGATGTCGGCTACTATGCGCAGCCTGCCGTACTGGCGGTGGCCAAAGCGAAGATCATGAATGGCGAACCGAACGATCCGACAGCCAAAAAGCCGACGTACCGCTTCCTGCCGAAGTCTTATCTGACCCGCGCAGAGATGGCGGTCATCACCATCCGCGTCATGGTCCAACTGAAAAAACTGCCGAAGCAGTAACAATGAAAGAAGCTGAAGAGGAATTTCCTCTTCAGCTTCTGTTTTTGTCGTCCAGATACTTGTCAAATCTCTCGCGCAGCAGGAACAGCTGCTTTTCCTGTTCCCACACCTTTTTGTCCAAAAAGGTCACGGTTTCGTTGGTTTGTTTGAACGCCGCGTGGAGATCGTGGACGTCCGCCTGCACCTCTTCCAAGCGGGCGTTGGTATGACCGACCATCTGGATGAGAGAGGCCGTCATCTCCTCCACGCTGATTAAGCGGCGCTCGTGTTTGTCCAAGCGCTCCTCGATCCGCTCAAACCGTTTGTCAATATGTTCAAACCGATTGTCAATCTGTTCAAAACGCTTGTCAATCTGTTCAAAACGTTTGTCAATCTGTTCAAACCGATTGTCAATCTGTTCAAACCGTTTGTCGATCTGCTCAAAACGCTTGTCAATCTGTTCAAACCGTTTGTCAATTTGCTCAAACCGCCTGTCCACGTTCTGAAACCGCTTGTCGATCTCCCGAAACCCCTGCTCCATCCGCTCGGCAACAGCATCCAGCTTGTCAAACAGCTCGTCCAGCGTTTTCCCCACTGCGCTCCCCGCCTTTACGAATTGTTGGTTTCTTGCTTACCTCTCCATCCTAGACAATCTTAGTGCGGGACACAAGTTTTTCGATTCGGGTTATTCGTCTCCGCCAACGGCCTCCACCGGCACTTCCACGTACTCGCGATCCCCCAGCACAATGTCGGCCTGTCCGTTGGTCAAATTGGTCATCTGCTCCACAAAGGCATCCTGTTGGCCATCGGGAATCAGCAGGTGTACCGTCACCTTGTCCGTGTAGTCGGTGGCGGTGACCCGGTGCTGGCCGAGGCGCAGTTCGTTTTCCACCTTGCCCCACCAGTGATAGTCGACGGTAACCGATATCTGCTGGTGCAGGGTGTGGACGACGATGCCCGCAGCCTTTAGCGCCGTGACACAGCCGGCCGTGTAGGCGCGCACCAGGCCGCCCGCACCCAGCTTGATCCCGCCGAAATAACGGGTGACTACGACCACGGTGTCCTTGAGGCCGTTCTTTTTGATGCACTCCAGGATCGGCTTGCCGGCTGTCCCGCTCGGTTCTCCGTCGTCGCTGGAGCGCTGAATCTGGTCGTTTTCGCCGATGACAAAGGCGGAACAGTTGTGCGTTGCGTCCCAGTGCTTCTTTTTAATCATGGCGATGAAGGCGGCAGCCTCTTCTTCCGTTGTGACGCGTTGGGCATATCCGATAAACCGGGAACGCTCGATGACAATTTCGTCTTCACCATACCCGGCGACTGTTTTGTACTGCTGCAGCATGTTACACATCACCTCAAGGGTTAGCATAGCACGTTCCGGTGCGCTGCGCGAATGGTGAAATTTTTTCGCCGCTCATTCGTACTAACACGGGACAGTTTTCATGTGCTAACAGGGAGAGCGGAGGTGTATACATGGTAAAGTATGAACGGTAGGAGGATAAACCTGGAAGTGCGAGATTCTTCGTGTACGAAACATTTAACTGTGATATAGTGAATCTTGGGACAAACCACCAAGTTTCCGTACTGTCGGAACCGACAAAAATGCGAAAAGGAGTGCAGAAACATGAACCTTCCATATTCGCCGAAGAAATGGCTGGCCATCTCGCTGGCTGCGCTTGTCGCCACCTCGATTGGCGCAGGGGCCATGGCCCAGTCTGCCAACGATGGGACCGCATCTCAGGCGACCAATCAGACACAAACCACTCCCTCGAACCAGAACAATCAAGCGGACACAGCCGCTAAACCTGTCGCGCAAGATGCCGCAGAGACACTGACGCTGGAAAAAGCGGTGGAACAGGCGCTGAAGACAAATCCCAAGCTGCAGCAGGCCCGCCTGGACGAAAAGAATGCAAGCGTCAACGCCGAGCTTACATACAGATCGGTAGCGGAGATCCCTTCCGAATTCGTCCGTTCGCTGGACGCCGCCAAGCAAAAATACGTGACCAGCGCGCAGGCGAAAATGACGGAAAAGCTGAACAAGCTGGCGGTACAGGCAACGGAGAACCAAATCAAGCTGGGAGCTCAACAACTGTATTACGCCCTGCTGCATGCACAAGCCGACCTGGATCTGAAGAAACAAAGCCTGGAGCGTGCCCAGACCCAGCTCAAGGTGGCCAAAGCCCATTTTGACGTTGGCACCAAGGCGAAGACGGACATCCTGCAGGCGGAAATGGGCGTAGCCGGTGCGCAGGCAGCGCTGGCGGCGGCGGAAAACAACGTGGAGATTGCCCGCATGAAGCTGAACGAATTCCTCGGGGTGGATTTGGACAAGAAATGGAAGCTGTCCAACGAAAACAAACAGGTGGCCGCCCCGTCGATGACGCTGCAACAGGCACAGGAAAAGGCGCTGCAGCAGCGTATCGAAATCACGCAAAAGCAGGAAGAGTTGAGTCTGGCCGAACTGAATGTGAAGCTGATTGAGGAGTATTCCGCCCTGTCCACGTACCCGGGCAAAATCGCCCGCTACAACGTGGAAAAGGCAAAGCTGGCGATCGAGGAACAAAAGCGCACCGTCTCCCGCGAAGTAGCAGAAGCCTACTACAGCCTGAATGCGGCGAAACTGAGCGTTGAATTCCAGAAAAAGGCCAAGGAAGCGGCGGCAGAGAGCTATCGCCTGACCAGCCTGCGCTATGAAAACGGCCTGGCGACCACGCTGGAAGTGATTCAGGCAGCAGAAGCGCTTGCTGATCAGGAGAACCAGTACGAACAGGCCGTGCAAAACTACAACCTGGCTGTCGTAAACTTCGAGACAGCTACAGGAAGGTAACGGAAGAACAGTAAATTTTCTTGGCGATTTGGAAAAAGATTCATGAGTGACAGTCCGTCCCGCCTGTCCTATAATACGAGGTGTGGCGGATGTCACTGCATACATAATACGTGAAAGAAACGGCCACAAAAAAATTAAAAAACTTTTTCGGAGGCACCGCAACTTTTTGAGGTCTGAGGCGTTTAATAGGATGTCACACGAAAAACGGGGAATTGTGTAAAAAAGATTCACGAAATCTAGCAACTGTGTTACACTAGGGATTGCCGCGTTTACACAATACTGAAAATACTAGAGATTTATGTGAGCAAGAATGTCAATGCAGTCCTGCGAAAGGAGGTGACACGCGCTTGCAGGATTCGGGCTTTAAAAAGAGAGATAGATCGAAAACAAATATTCCCCAAGAACAATTTGTTTATACCAGAGGAGGAGAACCCAAGGTTATGAAAAAGGTTGTTAACAGCGTACTGGCAAGTGCACTCGCACTTACTGTAGCACCGATGGCATTCGCTGCCGAGGAGACCACCAACACCGAAGCTCCTAAAATGGATAGCGATCTGCAGAAAGTAGTAGGACGCCTGGCAGCACTGAACCTGGTTTCCGGTTATGGCAACGGCGAATACGGTGTGGATCGTCCGATCAACCGTGCCGAGTTCGCTACCCTGATGGTTCGTCTGAAAAACATGTCGGAAGGTGCAAAACTGGCACAATACCAGTCCATCTTCACTGACGTAAAACCGAGCGACTGGTTCTCTGGCTATGTTAACCTGGCTTCCGGTCAAGAAATCGTAAAAGGTTACCCGGACAAAACCTTCCGTCCTGGCAACAACGTTACTTACGCAGAAGCTGTAACCATGATCGTTCGCGTTCTGGGTTACGAGCCGGCTGTTAAAGGCGTATGGCCGAACAACATGATCGCAGAAGCTGCTAAGCTGAACATTGCGAAAAACATCGCAGCTCCGAACAACGCGGCTACTCGCGGTGACATCTTCAAAATGATGGACAACGCGCTCCGCGTAAAACTGATGGAGCAAGTTGAGTTCGGTACTGACATTCGTTTTGAAGTGAAAGACGAAACCCTGCTGACCAAGTACCTGGACGTTGACGTATACGACATGCAATGGGCTCGCGACAGCAAAGGCGAACTGCCGCTCGTAACCAACGTACCGGTTATCGGTCTGGGTTCCCTGAAAGCCAACGAAATCGTCCTGAGCGGCAAAGACGCCGGCATGGGCTCCAAAGGCACCACGTTCAAAGTGGCTGACGGCATCAACCCGAACGAGTTCGCTGGTCAACACGTACAAGTGTGGATCAAGGACGACAAGGAAAACACCGTTGTATGGATGGAAGGTTCCGAGGACGAAGACGTGGTTATGGACCGTCTGGGCACCTTCTACCTGAACGACAAGTCCAAGTTCAAAGTGGATGACATCAGCAAAACTTCCGATCTGAACGATCTGGAAATCGAACTGGACGGCAGCGGCAAAACCTATCGTTTCACCGAAGATACCAAAGTTACGTTCAACTTCCAACCGTACGACAGCAACGTAAAAGGTATCAAGGAAATCATCAAGGCAAACGATGGTTACACCTTCTCCGCCAAAGTTGTTCTGGATAAAGACAACAAAATCAGCTACATCCACGTAATCGACGACCAAACGCTGGACCAAAACAAAGAAGGTTACAAATACGGTTCCGAAGTTATCAAGAAAGTAGACGCTGACAAGAAAAAAATCGAGAACCTGGATGGCGGCAACTTCAACGCGCTGAAAGATCTGGAAGAAGGCGTAGACTTCCTGGTATTCCGCGACAACAAACCGGCGAAACTGGCCGACCTGAAAGAAATGGACGTGTACAGCGTTTACTACGCAAACGGCAACAAGAAAAAGCTGCTGGTATTCGCGAACAGCACTGTAGTTGAAGGTAAAGTGGAACGCGTAATTGTACGAAACGACGGCGACAACCGTCTGGAAATCGACGGTAAAACCTATCGTTTCCGTACGGGCTCCACTTACTCCGACAACGCCAACAAAGATGTGAAAGAGCTGGGCAAGGGCAACTGGGATCTGGTTCGCGACCTGCGTGGCGAAGAAGTTAAACTGTACCTGGATGCATCTGGCCGTATCCGCCATATCGAAACCAAGGACAGCGTAGACGATCGCCGCTTCAAAGCGATCCTGACTCGCAAAGCCGAGTACAGCAAAGGTAAATACGAATTCGGCATCATCAACGAGAAAGGCAAAGAGCTGGATATCACGATCGATCCGGAAGACGTTTACGATGCAGATGGCAAGTCGTACGAAAAAGATCCGGATAAAATCGAAAAAGACTTTATTCCGGATAAGAAAGACATCCTGCTGCTGGAAGTAACGCTGAATTCCAAAGGCGATGCAGAGAAAGTTAAAGTTCTCCCGATCAAGCTGAAACACCTGCAAGACAAAGCTTGGAATGACGCAGCTGACGAAGATGATGAAACCATCAAGGACAAAGACGGTCTCTATGTCGTTACTTCCGACACGGCCATCTTCGACATGACCGGCGAAATCACCGGTAAACGTTCCGAGCTGAAAAACCCGGGTGTAGTGAAGTTCTCCGACATCGCTGACAAGAATGACCTGGATGTATACTATGCTGTAGATGAAGAAGAAGAAGAAGTAGATGCAATCTTCGTTGTAGCTGGTAAAGGCCTGGGCAGCAAAACGATGTACGGTCTGGTTACCCAACTGGGCGGTCGCAGCGACAACGACGAGATCGAGGTTATTACCAAAGACGGCGAAACCGGCAAGGTAACGACCAAAACCTTCAAACTGGACAACGATTTCGAAGATCTGCTGGATAAAAACATCGACCGCGGCGACTTCATCGCGTTCCGCCTGAACTCCAGCGACGAAGTTATCGTGAAGGATGTTGTCGAAGTTGTTGACGGAGCCAAAGACTTTGATGTCGCAGACTTCTTTGGCGATGGCAAATACGCACCGGCAACTAAAGCTCAACTGGAAGAAGCAGATCTGGATGCTTTGACGGTTGCTCGCGTTGACAAGAAAGACGGCAGCAACAAGTTCTACTTCGAGTACAAAGAAAATGGCGAGAAGAAAAAAGCTACCTTCACGCTGAACTCCAAAACTGCCTTCATCAACGCGTATGACATGGAAGAAGGCGACGGCATCGACGAAGGCGACTACGTAATCCTCGTAGAAACCAACGACGATGGTAACATCTGGGACTACGTCATCAAAGTATCTTCCGTAGATGACGCGAAGAGAGACTACGATGACGATGAACTCGAAGAATTCACCACCAACTTCTTCAAACAGTTCGCTGGCGGCAAAGTTGGCGACGATGAAGATGATGATGATAATGAAATGCCGGCTGACCTGCTTGACGAAGAATCTGTAGAAGTGGTTGTAACAGATGTACTCCCTGGCGTCCTGTCTTCGTACAAAGTTTCCGGTACTGCTGCACCAGGCGCAACTGTGAAGGTGAAAGTTGGTACTCGTGAAGGCCAGGCAACTGCAGACGACAACGGTGACTTCGAAGTAACCGTTCTGGGCAAAGTGGGCGAGACTGAAGTAGTTATCACCTCGACCAAAGACGGTAAATCCGAAGAGTACACCCATAAAATCTCCAAGTAAGTCGGGTCTACTCATCTAGGTTTGATTGAGGGCATGGAATGAACAGGGGCAGAGGGAATCCCCTCTGCTCCCTGATTCAATGCCTCGTAATCGTAACAGATGCTCAGTTAATAAGGAGAAACACATACATCACGATTGCCAGCCTAGAAGTGTCTCTCCATCTATGATAAACAGATAAACAGATAAACAGACAGAAAAGACAAAATTCCTATCTAGATCTGGAGGGGTAGTACGTGAACAAAAAGCTTGTGCTTTCTGTACTCTCGACAGCTGTTGTAGCAAGCATGGCTGCTTCCGCTATGGCGAAGCCGGACGCTGGCTTTTACGTTGGCGGCCAAGTAGATAAATACTATAACATCGATGCTTTCTTTAATCACTTTGACGAGGCGCTTGACGAAATTGTGGATAATCTGGACAGCACCACCTATGTTGACGCTGATGGTAATGCTGCTTCGTTCCAGGACATCCTGACGGCAAACGGCGATCTGAGCAAAGTGATGGAACCGGCTCGTCTGGATCACTTTGAAAAGAATCCGTACGCTATCGTAGACGGTACTGGTTCCTACAATCCTGAAGAGGATGAAGACCTGCTGCCGCCGGTAGATGGTGGCGAGCTGAAAGTTGAGAGCGTAAGTGCTCTTAACGCTTCTCAGATTGAAGTGAAATTCGGCGCAGCTGTAGATAAGAAATCTGCTGAAGATCTTGATAATTACACTATTAGCGCTGCAAATGTAAAAAAAGAAAAGGCTACTTTGGTAGACAGCAAAACTGTAGTCCTGACTCTTGATCCCACTACTGTAGCAGGACTGCAACAAGAAACTGCAACGCTGACCGTAGCTAACATCAAATCTGCTACTGACGCTACTAAGAAAATCCCGAATTTCAGTGGTAAAGTAACTTTCTTGGACCTGACGCTTCCGCAAGCAGTTGAAGCAAAACTGATTGGACCGGGTAAAGTGCAAGTATTCTTTAGCGAACCAGTATTTGCTACCTCCGGTGTTGGCTTCCTGATTGACGGTGGTCAGTATTCTGTAAATCGTGGCGATTTTGATTATGCAACGAAATCCGTCATTCTGGAAACAGGTGACTTGTCCCTGGGGAATCACACTGTAACTGTGAACCCGGATGGAGATAAGGTTGTAAAAGACGGTGCAGGTCTCTTTGTAGCAAAAACGGACATCCCATTCACTGTAGCAGAAGACACTACTGCGCCGACTTTGGTATCCGGCACAGCAGAATCCCAGAAGGAAGTAGTACTTACCTTCGATGAGCCGATTACTGGTCTGAGCAAAGAAGCTGTTTACCACACTGCAAATATTGATGCTTACCAAGCAGAAGAGGTAGTGGAAGTTACGGGTAGCAACAAAACACAATGGAAAGTTACCTTTAAAAATCCGCTGCCTACAGGCAATTTGACAATTTATGTTGCAAAAGAAGCAGTTCAAGACAACTTTGGCAACAAAAACAGCCAAGTTCTGAGCACAACAGTTTCTGTAGTAGCTGATACTACAAAACCGTCTGTAACTGAACTGAAAGTAGTAAGTGCTAAACGCGTGACCCTGACTTTTAGTGAAGATGTTGTAGGTGCTGATAGTAAAGCAAACTACAAAATCACAGATAAAGACGGTAAGCTGGTTTCTGGCTACAGCATTGGCTACAAAGATAAAGTAGCTACCATTGACTTTACTTCTGCCCTGAAAGAGGGAGCTACTTATAACATCGAGGTAACAGGCATTAAGGACAAGGCGGTTGTGCCGAATGAAATGGATAAATTCACAACCTCCTTTACGGTAGCGGATAAAACTGCTCCTACTGTAAATGAAGAAGGTCTCTATGATAAAGAGGCTCACAAGATCACCATTTTCTTTAGCGAGCCGATGAATGGTACTGATTTGCTTGACAAGAGCAAATATACACTGGTAGCTGGAACAACCCAAGTAGAATTGCCAGCTGACGCAGTACCTGTTGTAGGTCCTAACAATATTTCTGTAAGCATTACCCTGCCGGCTGAGGTTAAAGATAGAAACGGTAATAATATTGTTGACCAAATTGACAAAGTGATTGTTGGTCAATTGCGTGACCTTGCAGGCAACAAAACTGAAAAAGTTTACAATGATGTAGACTTAAAGGTTGCGGGTGGTGAACTGACTTCCAACGATGTAGTTGAAGAATCCGCAACTACGATCGATACTCGTACTGTACAATTTGCGCTTAAAAAACCGATGAAGTCGATTGTTGCAAGTGACTTTAAGGTTGGCGGTAAAGATGTTAAATTTGCCAAGTACGAGAATAAAACACTTGCAGACGGTAAAACTTATGGTTCTGTAATTACCCTGCAAGTAGCCGCAACTGACGCTTGGAATACCGGTGAAACACCAGACATTAAAACTGCAACTAATACACAATCCGAATCGGTATACGGAGATAAATTTAAGGCCGATGAAACTCTTGTATCCGATGTAGCGGATGGGGTTGCACCTGCATTTGCTGATGCAGATAAAGACGGTAAGGCAGATTATGAACTGAAACTGGGCAGCAAGGGTGTAGAATCTGTCACCGTTTCCTTCACAGAGGCTCTGAAACAGTCTACAGTAAGCGTTGAAGACTTCGAAGTACCTGGTTATTCTGTAGCTGATGTGAAACTGGTTGGTAATGATACAAAGGTAGAGATTGTACTGAACCCTGCAGCTGAACGTGGTACCAGCTTTAAGGTGCGTTTCGTAGGTAGTGTATCTGATAAGGCCGGAAACGTATTTGCTGGCAACGGTGCAGAAATTACGATCAGCGCAGAAGATAATCCTGTAAACATTGCACCGGTAGCAAAAGCTGGCATTGACCAAACTGCCACCGCAGGTGGAGCTAATGTTGAACTGAGTGCAGCTGACCTTGCTGACGATCAAGACGGAGACACGCTGTCTTTTGTAGCAGGATCTGCAACTTCTAGCGACACTGCAGTAGCAGACGTAGCTATCGATGCAAATGGAAAACTGGTTATTACTCCTAAAGCAGCAGGAGAATCTACCATTGAGGTTAAAGTAACTGACGGAACTGACGAGGTTACTGTAAGCTTCAAAGTAACAGTTAAAAATGCTGCACCTTCTAACAACGCGCCAGTAGCAAAAGCTGGCATTGACCAAACTGCCACCGCAGGTGGAGCTAATGTTGAACTGAGTGCAGCTGACCTTGCTGACGATCAAGACGGAGACACGCTGTCTTTTGTAGCAGGATCTGCAACTTCTAGCGACACTGCAGTAGCAGACGTAGCTATCGATGCAAATGGAAAACTGGTTATTACTCCTAAAGCAGCAGGAGAATCTACCATTGAGGTTAAAGTAACTGACGGAACTGACGAGGTTACTGTAAGCTTCAAAGTAACTGTTAGCTAATTAAACCGAAACGATGTGTAAATGAAGCAAAGAAAAGCCCCAGTGGACACTTGTGAGTCACATGGGGCTTTTCTCTTGTCACTTATTGCTATCCCCCATACCTCTCCAAAAACTCCTCTACGGCCTTATTGACCACATCCTTTACCGTGTAACCGGTACTGTTCACGAACCCCGTCAATCGCTCCGAAAGCTGCGCCTGGATCTGCACGGTCTTGGTCACAGCCGGTCCCCTGTACCGTTTCATCTGTAGCGCTTGCGGCCGATCCGTGACCATGTTCAGAAGCTTGTCCTTGTTTCGTAGAATCTCCTTTAATCCTTGAACTAGTTCCGTCGGTAAGATAGGAGCTGGTGTAACAGTAAAATTTTGACCAGTCTGATTTTGAAACGCGACGAAGTTGCTTTCGTCGTTTACTTGCAAGGAATTACTGGTTTCTGTAAAGACATTGCTATTTTCAAGTTGCTTTTCATTGCTGGCCTGCAATTCATTGCTTGCTGGCAAGGTCTTGCTATCCATTACACTTTTTTGCAAATTGCTTGTAGATGGGTCAAAAAGTAAGGCGGTTTCGGCTACATTCTCAAATGGTTCGCGCTTCGCCAAAGGATCGGGGACGTAGTTTTTGATTGTCCAATCCCAGCGGTAGCCATGCCGGCGCATGTAGCCGCTGACACCGCCTTTCCCTTTGTACCCCAGCAAATCGGCGATCTCTTCCGCTGAATGGCCTTCCCGAAATAATTCGATGATCACTTCTACACGTTCATTCGATTCCATGTGTGTTCCCTCCTCATGCTACGATAATTTCTCCAATGCTTCCCGCAGATGTTCCGGGGTGGTGTGGGTGTAGATCGAGGTCGCCCGCGGCGAAGCATGGCCGAGTAGCTTCCCGATCCGCAGAAGGTCTACACCATGATCTTTGTATAGGGACGTGGCAAACGAATGTCGCAAGACATGGGGAGTAACGTTTTTGGTAATCCCGGCCTCTTCGGCGATCTTATGAATCGTCAGGCGAATATAGCCGGGAGTCATTTTTGTCCCCATCTTTTTCGTGACGAAGAAAAAGGGAGAGCTGACCTTGGGCCGCACATTCTCCAGGTAATCTTGAAGAATCGGCGCCAGTTCCGGATGCAGCGGAATGATCCGGTATTTGTCTCCTTTTCCATGCCACACGGTGATCGACGCTTCCTCAAAGTTTACGTCCTCGATCTTGAGGTTGGTCAGTTCGGAAATCCGCAGGCCGGTATATCGAAGGGTTTGAATGATGGTGTAGATTCGTTTTCCTTTGTCTTTGTTTTGATTAATAACGGACAAGAGCCTTTCGATTTCTTCTTTGGTCAGGTATTTGGGAATGCTCTCCGGCTTCTTGGGTGCCTGTAGGCGGTTGCTCGGGTTTTTCTGAATGTACTCCTCCCGTTCGAGGAAACGGAAGAAGGAGCGAAACGTCGCAATCATCCGAATGATGCTGTTGGTCTTGTAGTTTTTCTCCTCGGACAAGTAGCGAAGAAACGTGCGCAAATGATGCGTTTCGATTTCATCGACAAAGGGTTCTACCTTCCATTGTGTGAAGATCAACGTTAAAATCCCCAATATAATCGGTTGAAAATTCCCCACT
>ERZ777010.545-NODE-545-length-36985-cov-9.874411_pt1 | contig 36985 bp, 28 predicted proteins | sample MGYA00374963_ERZ777010 | MGnify/ENA primary metagenome ERZ777010 (study PRJEB29309, sample SAMN06268256) | bioreactor metagenome | isolation source: Joint BioEnergy Institute, California, USA | place: USA:Joint BioEnergy Institute, California, USA | collected...
CGCTGTCCATCATATTTGTATAAGTATCTGTAAGGAACTCTCCATCAATACAGAAGGCGAACCCATTTCTGCTGTATCCTCCTCCGTAATGCGCTTCATAAAGGTCAAAAAGTTCCCACGCATCTTTTTCTCTCAACTGGGCAATGTTTTCACAACCGGCCAGCCTCATAAACTCTTCTCCCTTTGCCTCCATTTCTTCTCTCGGAGCGGGTTGCATGAATCCCCAATAGATGGGGCCACTTTCTATAGATACTCTTTGAACAAGCCCCTTCATCAGAGGAGAAGCCAACAGGGCTCCCGTACCAGCCGCGCCGCCAGACTGACCCGCCACAGTGATTCTGTCCGGATCACCGCCAAATGCTGCAATGTTTTTCTTCACCCATTCACATGCCTTGCGCATATCATAAAGAGCATAATTGCCGGATGTACCACCTGCTTCCTTCGTAAGCTCCGGATGGGCAAAGAATCCAAATAAACCCAGTCTGTAGTTGATGGTCACTACTATAATGTCTTTACGCTTTGCTAAGCCCTCTCCTTCACACACACATTCTACACCGGATCCTGCAACCATTCCGCCACCATGAATCCAAATAAATACAGGCAATTTATCCTCCGGTGTCTTTGCAGGTGTCCATATATTCAGATAGAGGCAATCCTCCTCAAACTGGGATCTTGCCAACATCTGTGGTACGCCATGCACGTTGGATGGTGCAGTATCATCATCCATAACATGTTGGATAGCTGCTGCACTGTATTCCTTAGCAGAGCGTACTCCTCTCCACCGTCTGGGATCTTGAGGATGTTTGAAACGTAGTTCGCCAACAGGAGGTGCCGCATATGGAACTCCCTTAAACACCTTCAAATTTCCGTCTATATAACCCTGTAACCATCCCTGCTCAACTTTAACCTTTGCATTGTCAAAATTACTCATAATAATACCCCTTCCTATTTATAAATGATAACCATGTTATCATTATAAATAATGGAAGGGGTACTTTCTTTTAAAAAAAGCAAAAGAACTTTTAAAAATATTACTAGTTTAGGCAATTAATATAAATATACAGGGATCATCCTTTTATGCCACCGATAACTACTCCTTTGATTAACTGACGCTGAATGAACGGGAAAATAATAAATACGGGCAATACTGCTACTACTGCAATCGCCATTCTGATGCTTATGCTGGGTAAATCCATTCCTACAAGATTGGCACCCTCAGTTAGTGAATTGGCACTCTTTAAGAAAGAGATATTCGTCATAAGCTTGTTCAAATATACATTGATAGTATAAAGTCTGGCATCCGATACGTAATACACCCCATTTACCCAGTCATTCCAATAAGCCATCCCTGCAAATAATGTAATTGTTGTAATAACCGGTTTAGACAGCGGCAGTATAACTTTCCAGTAAATAGTCATTTCAGTTGCGCCATCTATTCTTGCAGCCTCTATTATGGCATCCGGGATAGATGCCATGTAATAATTTCGTACCATCAAAACATTCATACCACTCATCAGATAAGTTGGAAGCATCAGGGCCCAAAAACTATTTTTAATTTTAAATACGTTGGACCAGATAATATAAGATGCCGTCATACCACCATTAAAAAGCATAGTAAAAAATATGTAGAAAGCAATAATGTTACGATATTTGAAATCCTTTCTTGATAAAGGATAGGCAAACAATGATGTCATAATAACATTGATTACCGTTCCAATAGCAGTAACCAGAATACTCAGCAAATACGACCTTCCGATAGTGGCTCTCTTAGCCCACAAATACTTATATGCACTAAAACCGATCTTTTTAGGGAAAAACTTATATCCCGTAAGAATCAATGTCTGCTCATCCGTCAGAGATGCACTAATCATCAATACAAAGGGAGTCAAGCAAAATATTGTTAAGATTATTAAAATAATTAAAACAATCAAGCGAAATCTATTTTCAGAATTCATTAAAAACTTTCTCATGTCTTTACCCCCTTAGAACAAAGCGCTGTCTGAATCTAATTTACGAACTAGCAGATTTGATCCTATCACCAGTATGAATCCTATGATTGATTGGAATACACTGGCAGCAGAACTCATACTCACGTTGTTTAGCTCCATTAAAGAACGGTATACATAAGTATCAATTGTCTGTGTGGTATCATACAAAGCACCTGAATTCATAGGTACCTGTAAAAAGAGACCAAAATCAGAAGTGAAGATTCTTCCGATACTGAAGAGCAACATCATTAAAATCATTGGTCGTATAATCGGCAATGTAATTTTAAATATCTGTTGCATTTTGGTTGCGCCATCCAATTTAGCCGCCTCATACAACGCAGGATCTATTCCCCCAATACTTGCCGTGTAAATGATAGAACTATAACCTGCGTTCTTCCAAAAATGTACTGTCAAAATAATAAGCGGCCAATACTTTGGTTCACTGTACCACGATATTCCATTCCCATGCAATATAGTGTTATTAATATAACCACTATTGCCCAAAAATGCATACACCAGATATGATACAATGACCATAGAAATCATATTAGGGAAACAGATGATTGGCTGTATTACTTTTGCAACTCTCATCTTTCCGATCTCAGTCATCATTACTGCAATTGAAATGGCTACAATAGTCCCCAATATAATAAACACTAAATTGTAGCATACTGTATTTCTAATCATGATGAAGGCATCATTGGTTTTAAACAGAAACCGAAAGTTTTTCAATCCAACCCATTTACTTCCCAGTATACCTCTGGCATATTTATAGTCTTTAAAAGCAATGATAATTCCGAACATTGGCAAATAATTATTGATAAACAAGTAAATTATACCTGGAAGCATCATGAAATAAAATGGGATATAATTAACTCTTTTGCTTTTTTTACTTGTTGTTTTTCTTCGAATTTCCATATACGTCCTTTCTAAATAGCCTGATGTAAGTCTACCGGGCTCTTACCTAATAGCTTACTTATTCTTCAAAAATTCGTCGAACTGAGCCTGCACATCTTCAATTACATTATTAATGCCTGCATCATTAAGCTCTTGAAGAAACTTCGGCAAATACTCATCAGGATTCAACTCTCCGCAAATTAATCCATACAGATACTTATTCTTTATATTGGATATTGCAGAAGCTTCTGTTGCAAAGTTATCGGCACGTACAGCAAATCCAAAGGCTTCAGACATTGTAGCCTCAGCGTTAGCTTGGTCTATGGTCTTAGTAATAGGTTTAGCTTCATCCCACTGCCACTGTATAGCCATACTTCCTACAATACCACAGGAAATAAAGCAGTAGTATGTAGAGGTATCAGGTTCAACACCTTCCGGTAAACTAATAGATCCATCTGCATTCTTAACATAATGAATGCCCTCAACACCATTTAGCAAAGTATTTTCTACAAACTCATCAGTATACAGATAATTCAGTACTCTAGCAGCAGCTCTCGGATTCTTACAATTATAGGAAATACTCCAGCTTGGTGAACATCTGCTGGAAGTAATCAGGAATGTATCAAGAACAGCTGCCTTTATAGGGTATCCCAATTCCTTAGTGTAGAACTCACCCATATCCTCATACTGACCGGTAGAACCATAACCGGTTATTACGGAAAAAGCACGACCTGCCTGAATCAAATCACGGCCAAGTTCAGATGTAAAAGAAGCATCCGGCATGATAAGTCCTGCCTGATTCCATCTGTAAGCAGTTTCACATACTTCTCTAAAGTATTCTGTGTCATAAATGTTTCTAATAGTTAAATCGTCTCCCACGATACCTACACCGCTTGTAAGCTCGTCAACCTTATAGTGTTTCGGACCACCGAGAACACTTTCTAACATTAAAGTATTGCCTGCATTTGCAGCACCACCGGTAGGAACAAAGCCATACATATTAGGATAAGCTTCCTTAACTGCCATCAAAAGTTTCTCAACATCATCAAGCGTCTTGATTTTATCCTCTGTAAAGCCCAGCTCTTCAGCAATGTCTGCACGATAGAAATAATAACAGGACAAACCATATTCTTTCCAACACGGAACAGCATAACTGTGTCCACCTACGTAACCCGCTTTCATATATTCACCAACAATGGCTACAGTATCAGCTAATTCATTATCCAAATAATCATCCAAAGGAAGAACTTGTTCCTGTGATACAGCCAATTCAACGCCTGTAAGCGGGCAGAACAGGTCAACTACCTCACCGCTGGTAAGCTTCAAATTAAGTTCCGTCAAATAGTTGGTTCCGTCTATAGGTTCCAAATCAACACGAACATAATCCCCTATAGATTCCAAATATTTATTAATTGCATCTTCTGTCTGCTGTGTGCCTTCTGCTGAAGGATTATATAACAGAGTAGGGAAACATATTTTAATAGTCACTATCTCCTGTTCAGGATCCGCAGTTGTATCCTGTTGGGATGTACCCTTTTCTGAGTTTGATGAATTTCCAGAAGGCTCCTTTTTGTCATTAGATTTACTACATGCTATCAAGGTAGTCATCATAGCACAACATAATAAAATTGAAATAAATCTTTTGATAGTTTTATTCATTATGATTACCTCCTTTTTTTCAATAATTTTATCAATGCTCTCCTTCCTTTCATATTAAAAATATCATCCTATTTTATAAAAATATCTTTTTTCTCCATTCCACAGGTGTCTCTCCACATATCTTTTTAAAAATAGTTGAAAAATAAGAAAGATTTTCAAATCCCACTTCCATGGCTACAAAACTAATAGTTTTATTTGGATCTCGAAGCAACTGTTTGGATTTGTTGACACGGTACAGATTAATATATTCTCTAAGATTCATACCCACTCTTTCAGAAAAAATTTTGGATAGATATCCCTGTGATACATTGCATTCTCTCGCAATAATATCTCGTCCGATATTTTCCATATAATGTTGTGAAATATATTGTTTTACCTGATTAATGATACCCCACTCATCTCTGCTGACCTTCTGTTTTTCCTCAATACATGCAATCATATAGCTGACATACTTTAGCATGTTGGAAATGCTATAGGAAGCTTCTTTTTGCAAGCGGAACACAACCTCTTCCGAAAAAATAGAGGATATTGGAAGTTCTCTCTCTCCACACAGCCTATACAAAGTATGAGAAATAATCAGTACCAGTTTTTTCATCAATGTTAGATTTAGTTTATTATCCTTCTCCAGAGATATCATAAATTCTCTAATATATCTGGTGTATTCTGAAAACTTATCCTGACGAAGCAGATTAAGCAGAATATCTTCGTCAATTATCATTTCCTCAGTACTGTCACGATCTTGTTGCTCCTCCAAAAACACCAAACTACTGTTACCCATTTTCAATTGATACAGATAATACTGTTCTATCTCATCACATTGATTCACTACATGAAATAAAGTATCTTCCTTGGAGACACAGCAATACACAGGGATTTTAATATACTTATCCACTATACGAATAAGCTCTTCTCCTTTTTTTCGAATCGTCTCAAGATCAGCATCAAGAAAATAAATCAAGAAAAAAAACGGATCATACTGAGAACAAATGGAGCAAGCTCCCCTTACATTCTGACATATTAACTCAGAAGAAATATTTTCTAATATAAAATTAAATTGCTCTTTGGAATATCCATTGGCGCTAACGTCACTTAAGTTTGCCCCTATATAGAACATGCGATATTTTCTGTCGATCTTTAATATGCTTTTTTTCGACCGTAAAATACCTCTAAGTATCCGTTCGCTCATAATCTCATGATTATATAGTCTCTGTAATACACCTTGCTCCCAATAGGTGTTCTTTTCTAGATTTTCTCCTGTTTTGTCCTTTTTCATTTCTGCTGCAAACACCGCCTTGGACAAAGCAATATTAAGCTCCTCTATACGAAAAGGTTTTAGCAGATATTCTTTTACCCCATAGTGCATAGCTGTTTGAGCATAAATAAATTTATCATGACAGCTTAATATGATAATCTCTAAATCCATATTGTTTTCTTTTATCCATTTTATGAGTTCTAACCCATTTACACGTGGCATTTCCACGTCGCACAGAAGAATATCCGGTAAAAAATCATTAAGGATTTTCTTGGCTTGCTCTCCATCCTCAGCACTTCGCACCTCATCTATATGCAGGCTCTTCCAATCAATTTTCTGACGGATCATCTGCACATTACTATATTCATCATCGACTATTAACACTTTCATCTATAATTCTTACCTCCACTCTGGCTCCGGTTATGGTATTCTCTATCTTTATTAAATCCTGTCTTCCATACATCAGTTCCAGTGTTTGCATTATATTATACAATCCAATATGACCGTCTTCCGTTTGCTTTATTTTTCTTTGTTCAAACATCAAAAGATAATCTTCAGGAAAACCATTTCCGTTATCTTCTACCGATAGCACTGCCACCGGTGTACCATCCTCCAATGTCCCTTTCTGACATGAAATAATTACAAAAAAACTCTCCGGGGTCTTTATTCCGTGTTTAAATACATTATCAATCAATGTATATAACAGCAGATAAGGTATTTGTATCTGCATTAATGATTCATCAATATCCAAATGATAATTATAAGTACGTTCACTTCGAAACTCCTGTAGCTTAATATAGGCTTCTATATTTTTAAGCTCGTCCATTAGTGTCACAGTAGATACATCTAATTTCATCATAAATCTCATATGTATTGATAAGACATACAAGTACTCTCTAATTCGCTCTTCATTATGTTCCTTATATGTCATACTATTAATCGTATTAAGTGCATTTAAGTATGTATGTGGCCGTAGTTTAGAACGCAACATACAAAGTCGCACATTCTGCTCTCTTAAAATTCTTTCATAGCTTTCCATTCTAAGATTCACAACTTCATCCAGCATATGATTGAGTGTTTTGGAAAGTTGAAGTACCTCAATACTGTTAGCTACTGACAAATCCACTCTGACCTGATAATCCCCTGCCTCCACCTCTTTCATAACTCCTGTAATACTATTAAAAGGTTTTATTAAATACTTTTTCATAAACCAGTATGAGTAAGTGAAAAAGGCAAGTTCCAGCAAAATAAATAGAAAAGAGTTTATAACTGTAGTATCTAATAGTTTTAAATTTATAAATGGCCTATAATAATAGGAAAAGCGAATATCTGTATTTGCTAACTCATGTTCATAAATAAGATTGTCCATCAATATATTAAGTGAAGCCTCTGATTCATTTCCCTCCATGATAACTGCTTCATCCTGTCTGTACACAACAAAAAGTTCACCTTTTGTCAATATTAGCTTCTCACAATCCTCCAGTAATTCATCAAGACCGATCAATGCTCCCATTCTTGAATTCTTGCTTTTATATACAATATACAGATATTGATATCCGTCACTCTCCACGTACCTCCATCCGGTATTTGGAAATTTACTGGCCTCCAGCGCATTCGATTCGATAAGTTTGTTAAAGGCGCTCTTTTCAGATACCGGAAGATTATTGTAACTGATATTAATGTTTCTATCCTCATCGTAATAGAAAAATCCATTAATAGCTGAATACTGCTTTACACAACTTTCAAAGTCTTCATGAAGTTTCCTTTTTGCAATTAACTTCTCAAGGGCATCATTACTAGACAAGCCCTCATCTTGTACCATTTTAAGATATATATTTTTCAATTGAATGTGATAATTTTTTAAGTCACTTTCCACTTCGTTAAGCTTTTGCTGTACCTGAACAATTCTCTCTTTTTTAGCTTCATTGGAAGTTTTTTGGAGAAAAGTAAAACCGCTATAAAAGGCTACCATAAGGCTAAATGAGTTAAAAAATAACAAAAGGACAGAGAAGGTCTTTACAAGACTTATTCTCTGCCCATTATTAATCCAATTTAACATTTTACCCCAAATCCTCATAGTTCCTCCTCCTTAGCACCCCATAAAATAGAAAGTGCAAAGGTAGCGGAATACTTTTGCACCTTCTATAACTCCTTATCTTCAGTCTATATCTTATTGATTCTCCAAATTACGAATATGCGCTACAAGCTCAGCTGCCATATGCCTGTCCATTTCTACTGACGGGTGGGCACAGGCACCTGCATCAGGTCCTCCAAGAAGCATTTTAGTATATCTTAACGTAGAAATATTTTTATCCCCTGTTTCTTCCCGATATCTGTCTACTGCTTCGAGAATCTCCGGATACAAATAATAACACATAGGTCCCAAACTACAAATAATATGAGTGTATGGTCCATTTAAGGTACGAACCTTTTTAAGAAAATCAACATATCGGTCTACAAACTTCTTTTCCACCTGTTTATGATCACCAAATCGTGTCACTGTGGCATCATTCGTTCCCAAATTAATAGCCACATAATCCATATGGTGACTTTTGAAATCCCATTTCTCATAATCACAAGGCTTCGCATTCTCCCATGATTTTGGATCTATAGGTATAATTCCTCTTAAACGATCCTGAGTTACCAAATCTGTATATTCATATAGATTTTCAATTGCGTAAGGCATAGGGAATTCTTCATATTTCGCCAATGTTATTCCTGATATGCACATCATTTGATATTCCATTCCCAATGCTCTTGCTGCAATTGGACCATAAGATAAATAACCATTTTCCTCTGCTGTCAAAAAAGGATCATTCATCGAATTAGCTTCATTTCCAAAACCACAGGTAATGGAATCTCCTATAAATTCAATGGTTTTCTTCTTTATAGGTTCAGGTTTTTCCAATATTCCGTCGCAATCCAAACTGCAAAGTCCCACCATTGTTCGCATATTCTCGGTAAGCTTTACCACCCTGATTACATGAGTCTCTTCTTTCTCCGCCTTAAACAGTACAATACTATCTTCTTCCTTTGTAGGCTGAATCTTTTTATAAGGCTCCTCCTGTCCATCTACAAAAACAGCCAGGCACGGATAATCCGGCACATTCACCGTAATATTTTGCATAGGGACTCTTCCCATTTTGGTTATTATGCGATTATCCGGCACAAAACGAAATGTGCCAATCAGTATCTTACCTGTAAATTTTACCTCTATAGAACAATTAGTCCAGTTAAAGTACAATACATCGTCCTGTTCGCTATAAAAACATCTACCATAGGTGGTTACTACATTCATATACTCTTTTTTCCGATATTGTTTCATAGTTTCTTGCTCTCCCATATGCTTATTAATTTTCTATTTTATGCTTTATATCTTATAACCCCAAATCCTGTCACCATTAACCAAATAGTTCTCCCTAATAAGTTAAATGTGGCATATTCATTGCCAAATCATTATCCCCATCTGCCATGGTATCTACCATGGTCAGAATGTTTTTTATTCAAGTATAACATTTTTTCTTCATCGATAATATTAAAAAAGTTAGCTTATGTTATAAAAAAATTAACTTTTTACTTCATACAAGTTTATTTTTCTTTATTTAGACTACTATAAATTTCCTCATCCATTTAGTAATTTGCAATATTGTTTTTAACTGTCAATTCTACTAAGATACTGACTGTTCTTAATGCAAAGAATAAAGCAACATGTATTTCAAGTTATAAGTCAGTTGCTAAAGTAAGCTCAACGGGCAAGGTTACAACCGAAGCTCCCGGAACGGTTATCATATATGATCTGTAGGTGGAATAAAGTTATCCAGTAATATTACTGATAATAAACCTGTAACTCCTACTCCCACACCGATATCCACATATATACCTTACTCCTGCACCAATACTTGCAGAAACACCGGATACGCCTATTTAAATGATAATCCTTACATATCTTTACATATTTTGTATTTTTGTTAATATAAAATATCTAAATAACTAAGAAAGGGTGGTTGGTACATAAATAACAATATTATGGTGGGCTGCTTCCCTTTACAGAGCAAGTGTTTGTTCTGAGATAAGAAGTTATACAGATTATGGTATGAGTGTAAGGGTAAATCAAGCAACAAGTACATATGGCACTTTTTATGTTGTTTTTGAATGGGATGGAATATATTGCCAAATGGTTGAAGTAGAAGAAACTGAATACTCTTGGGAAACACTTAATGCAGTCAGCGTAAAATAAAGAAAGGAATATATTATGGGCGAAAAATGTCCATATTGTGGCAAAGATATGCAAAATGGAATTATATACAGTGACAGATATAATCTTAAATGAATTCCAGAATTTAAAGATAAAGGTGTTATATTTTCTCCTTTCATAAAAGGGAAAAAACTAACAAGCATACATAAACATTACCTGGAAGTATAATATTGCGAAGATTGTAAAAAAATGATTTTTAATGTGTAATGTAACTAAGTAATCATTATATATAACTTTTACCTGGTAATATGGTCCAAAACAGTGCTGTCAACCAATTAATTATTATTTTAACAGTGGATAATCAACTTATTCCCAACAATTCTTGGAAGCAATTCAGCTTCTAAGAATTGTTGGTTTTTTTCCCTACGAGGATGAGAAATTCATAGCATAAAAGACCAACTACGTCATTACCCCACATATCTGAAGCAGCTGCTTAAAATTGTTCAAGCTGTATGTAGCCTTTGAATAACCATAGGCATCGCCGATTGCTGCGCTATCCATTCCGGCAGCCACAGCTGCATCAATTCCCGCCTTGGCATCCTCTACCACCAAGCATTCGGATGGTTTGATATCAAGATACTGGGCAGCCATTAGGAAAACATCCGGATAGGGCTTGGACCTTGTAATATTATTGCCATCCGAAATCGCATCAAAATAATCTCCGAGGCCAATTTGATCCAAAATAAATTTGGTATTCTTACTGGAAGATCCGATGGCCAATTTTAACCCGTTTAGTCTTAAGATGTCCAATGTATCCTTAACTTCCTTGCTTAGGTCTTTCGGTGACATCTGCTTTAAATACTCGCGATAGAGTGTATTCTTTTCCTCAGCAAGCCTTAACTTTTCTTCCTCGGATAACGGCTCTCCTTGCCATCTTTCCAGAATAATTTCCAGGCTCTCCATACGGCTTACACCCCGCAGGCGGTTATTTATATGTTCATCAAAATATACCCCTAGTTTATCCGCCAGTTTTTTCCACGCCATATAGTGATAACGATCTGTATGACAAATGACGCCGTCAAGATCAAATATTACTGCTTTATATTTCATGTCTTGTTGTCCTCCTTATGAAGTTTCATAATAATGGCGGCATTGTATAACATATTAAAGATTAAAATTTATATCTGATTTAAATTTTTGCATAAAATCTTTATCAAATCCGACAAACATCATTTTTATTTCCGGGAAACGACAACCAAATCCTTAAGTTCGTATGTCCGGCCGTAGACATTTATTATCTTGGGACTGCCCTTTACCAATGTAAATCTGCTATGATCAGCCTGAACTTCTACTTGTATCTGGCTGTCCTCATAGTTGATTTTAAAACGGTATTCTTTCCAGCTCTTTGGTATCACAGGAGCAAAATAGATGCCGCTTTCCTTAATCCTTAATCCACCAAAACCATGTACAATAGCCATATAGCTGCCGCCCATGTTTGCCGTATGAATGCCGTCCTTAGTGTTTTTATGGGTATTGAAAAGGTCCAGTTTGGCAGAATCGCCAAAATAATTATAGGCTTTCTCAACCAATCCCAACTTTGAAGCTACAATGCTGAAAATACATGGGGACAAAGAGGAATCATGGGTTGTGATCTTCTCATAATATTCAAATGATTTTCTGACGGTCTCCTCATCCTGCGCATCCTCAAAAATGAAATGGGCCAGTACCGTATCTGCCTGCTTGCACACCTGGTGACGGTACAGAAAAAGCGGATGATAATAAAGCAGCAGCGGCCGCTTATCCGAAGGAATTTCATTTAAATTCAGAAGCTTCTTTTGTAAAAATGAATCGTCCTGAGGGTTAATGCCAAGTTCTTCATCATAGGGCAAGTACATAAGCTCAGCCGCACGATTGAACTGTTCGATCTCTTCTTCACTAAGATTTAACTTGTCCTTAAGATTTTTCAATTTTCCTTCATTTTTTAGCAGCTCATAGAATTTTACTGCCCAACGCAGATTGAATTGGGCTGCAGCATTGGTATAATAGTTGTTATTTACCATACAGGTATATTCATCCGGGCCGGTTACCGCGTTTATGTGAAAACGCCCTTTATAATAATTTCCTACATCCAGCCAGAGCCTGGCAGTTTCAAAGACTATCTCCGCTCCCTCTTTGGCTATAAAATCCAAATCTTTAGTTGCAAGGTAGTAAGCAACAACGGAATATGCTATATCTCCGTTGATATGATAAGCTGCTGAACCGGAGGGAAAATATCCTGAGCATTCCAAACCCGTAATGGTTCTCCATGGATACAGAACTCCCCTGTTATGTCCCATAATCCTTGCATTTTCTCGTGCATTCTTAAGGGTGCGGTAACGAAAAGAAATCAGGTTCTTCGTTATTGACGGTTGAGTTAAATTAAAAAAGGGCTGTATATACATTTCCGTATCCCAAAAATAATGTCCTTCATATCCTTCACCGCTTAAGCCCTTAGCCGCAATATTGCAGTATTCATCCTTCCCAACGGACTGAATTAGTTGGTACATGTTATAATATATAGCTTGTGTCAAACAATCGTCTCCATCAATCTCCAACAGACAGTTATCCCAGTAGGTTTTTAGATATGCCCGCTGGGCATCATAGTAATCCTGTAAAGGAACAGACAAAGCTTTATTTAACTCGAACCTAGCTTCCTTAAAGCAGTCTTTATAGCGTATTGAATCACAGAATACAGAATATTTGGTCAAAGTTACAATCTCATTCTCAGGCAGCCTAAGCTCCGCTTCCCAGATTGCCTTATGCCCGTTCAGTTTAACCGTTTCGTTTCCCTCCACGGAAAGCTTATGGGCTACACCGGTACATACCATCAGGTTTGATTTTGAAGTACGGGAAGTCAGATAAGAGGCTTTCTCAATCAGCTTAGCTTCTACGGGTAAAAGATACTTACTTGCTTCCCTTGCCACCCGCGGGTCATTGGCATTACTGTAATTTTTTACCTCTCCAATATGCAAGGAACAAAACTTTATCACCGGGCTGCAATTTAAGGCCTTCACACTGTACTCTATGGTAAACAGGGACCGCTGAGTAAATGAAGTCATTCGTTTTATTACAATCTCAACCTCCCTGCCGCCCGGAGAGAGCCAGTGTATAGTCCTTCCGCTTACACCGGCCTCCATATCCAGCCAGCGCTTGCTTTTTAGGACATGCCCTTCAAACATACTGAATCTTTCCCCGTCTATGTATAAATATATAGTTTGCGTGTCTGCCACATTAAGCAAAGTCTGCTTTTCTTCCACCAGTCCATAAAGCTTTTCTGCCTGCTTCATTTCAGCGATATCATAAAATCCGTTTATATATGAACCCCGGATTGTGTCATAACCTTCCGGATATCCTTCCTCATAATTGGAACGGATGCCTATATAACCGTTGGCATTATGGAAAATAGTCTCATTCACCATCAAAATGTTATTGTCATTAGTCAGATTATCAGTTTCATAGTATTTATAATTTGAGCTTATAGTGTTTAAAAGCACGGAATACCACATTCCTCCCAATATTTTTTTGCGGAGCATTTTCAGACAATAGAACTATGCCATAGAAACTTTCTATTGCGTAAAATGCTCCGCAAAATATGTGACATACATCAATGTATTATTAATATCCTATTTTTCACCGTCCATACGGACGCTTACTAAGAAGAATTTATTAAATATCAGATAAATAATTATGATCGGAAGTACGGTTATACATGTGGCAGCCATAACCTGATTCCACATGGTTCCCGCGTCACGGGACGAAAAGGTCTGCAAACCTAAGGTTAAGGTATATTTCGTTTCTGTCTTTATGTATAACATAGGTTTTGTAAATTCGTTCCAAAATCCCATGAAAATAAATACTGCCTGGGTTGCTATTACAGGTCTTGCCAAAGGTATGCAAACCCGGAAAAACACTCCGTATCTTCCGAGCCCGTCAATACTTGCTGCTTCTTCAATGTCCCTTGGAAAATTAATAAAAAACTGTCTCATCATAAATATATGTCCTATATTGGCTGCGGCAGGTATTATAAGCGAGCTGAAATGGTTCAGCATATGCAGTTTTTGGACAATTAAATAATTGGGTATCAAAAGAACCTGCCCGGGAACCATCATAAGGGCTATTAAACCGTAATAAATCTTATCCCTCCCGGGATAATTAAGTCTGGCCAGGGAATAACCGGCCATTGAATTTATTATCAAATTTACCGCAGTACCAATCAGGGAAACCATAAAGGAATTCAAAAACCAGCGCGGGAACAATGAAGAACGCCCAAAAATATATTTATAATTGTCAAGGGACATATTTTTACTGAACAGAGATATTTGTCCTCCGACAATTTCCCTTAATGGTTTAAAAGAAGCGGAAACCATCCATAGGAAGGGATACAAGGTCATTAAGGCAAATATTATTAATACCGCATATAAAAACATTTTACTTGCTTTTAATTTTTTCTTTTTTTTCATACTATACCCTCCCTAATAATCCTAATACAGACTTTCCGCTTTATTGGCTTTCTGTGCCAGCATAGAAACTGTAAAAATTAATATCGCCAGAACAATAGCCAAAGTTGCCGCAAATCCCATAGCGTTCTGCGTACCAAATGCATATCGGTATATCAATAATGATACGGTCAGAGTGGAATTTGCCGGCCCGCCGGAGCCGTTAGAAAATATGTATGCCTGATCGAACATTTGCAAGGTTCCGATGATTCCGGTCAGAAGAACATAGGTAGTCATCGGTTTAAGATATGGCAATATAATGGAGAAAAATATTCTTATAGGCCCAGCTCCATCAATTGATGCCGCTTCATATAAGTTAGTCGGTAAATCCTGCAGATTGGCGATATACAGTGTCATGTAATATGGAATCGTGGACCATATGTTCATTGCCATGATGACCTTTAATGCAAAGCTCGGATTGCTCAAAAAATTTACTCCGCTTTGTAAAATACCCATTTTCAGAAGCAATGCATTTACAGGTCCGTTGACGTTAAATATGAACATGAAAATTAATGTTAATGCGGAGCTTGAGGTAAGCGTCGGCAAAAAGTATATTGTACGAAACATCGTTTTCCCTTTTATATTGCTGTTTAAAACCGACGCAATAATAAGAGCAAGAAAAGTCTGAACAGGTACTACCACCAGAGAAAACATAATAGTATTTTTGAAGGCTACTCTGGTTGTCTCGTCCGTAAACAGGCGCTTATAATTCTTTATACCTATAAAATTGTATTCATCCTTAAACAGGTTCACTTTGTGAAATGACAGGTAAATGATAAAAAATACTGACAGAGCAATAAATATTCCGGTTATAATTATAGCCGGCGTTATAAACAGATAACCTTGCCTGTGTTCTCTTCTTGCTCTTTTCGAATATTTTTGCCTTTTTGTCACGCTTACCTACCTCCTGCAGTTAGAAAATAAATTCGGCTTAAAGCCTATCTTGAATTTTCAATTTCATCATTAGCCTGCTTGTCGGCTTTTGCCATTGCATCAGAAAGTGACATCTCTCCAGATACGGCACTCGGAAGATAATTCTGGTATGCAGTATTTATTATAGATATTGTTGTACCCTTCTGCCAAGGAATCGAATATTCAATCTGTTCCAAATGTTTAGCCCAAACGGGATCTGATTGAACATTCATTTTCTCTGCTACGTCTTCTCTGGAAGGAAGTGTTCCGGCTCCAGAACACCAGGTTACCATACCTTCACCGGTGGCATAGCGGATCCATTCCTTAGCCAGCTCTTTTTCTTTGGATTCTTTATATATTGCATAACCGACGGTAAAGGACATGGAACTCTTCTTGCCAAGATAAGAAGGCATATCGATAACTTCGAAATTAATATCGGGATAATTCTGTACTAAGTTGCCATATACCCAGTTGCCTTCTTCCATGATAACACATTTACCGGTTCCGAATACTTCACCGTTCCAGCCCAGACCAAGTTCGGAAGGAGTCTTATATGCATTTGTCTTAACCAGACTTAACATGAACTCAAGATTATTTAAAACACCTTCAGAACTGAGAGTAGAATATCCGTTTTCATCGGCTACGCTTGCACCGTTTCTTTCAAGTAAATGAAGATTTCTTGCCAGATCCTGATTGTATGTCATTGCTACAATTTGATCTTTTCCGTACTTTTCATCAAGTTTTGCCTGCAACTCAGGAAGGAATGTAACCATTTCTTCCAGAGAAGTAGGAACATCGTCAACCGTATAACCTACACTGCTAAGCAAATCTGTGTTTATGTACATTGCCAGTGTGGATACGTCCTTGGGTACAGCATATATTGTACCATCTTCTGCTGTAAATGCTGCAAGAAGATTAGGATAAAATTTATCGGCATCTATTTCATTAGGATTAAGAGGCTCCAATACATCCAAAGTTGCATAGAACGGGAACATACTTCCGTCTACATAAAATACATCCGGAGCCGTACCGCCGATAAAGTCAGCCTGAAGCTGTGTATTAATGTCAGTGTAAGTTTTCAGTTCGACGCTTGCACCAGTTTTTGCTTCAAAATCGGTAACTACCTGTTTTAAAGCTGCGGCTTCAGCATCATTTCCTCCCCAAATACCTACCGTTAATTTTCTTCCGGAATAGTCTGCTTCAACAGTAGTTTCTTCTTCCTCTTTAACAGTTTCTTGTGAGGGATTCTCATTAACAGACTCTGAATTTCCCTGAGAATTTCCCTGATCGACATTGGAAACTGTATCGGATTTTTTGCATGCTGATACAGATATTACAAGTACTAAAGTTAAAATAATAACTAATAATTTTTTCATAATATCCTTCCTTTCTGTTTTGATTCCAAAACGTTTTGGTAATTTTATTATAATCCAAAACGTTTTGGTTTTCAATATGTAAATTTAATGTTTTTATATAATTTTTACAGTTTTACAGTTATATTTTCTTTAAATGTATATTTAATACCATAATTAATAAAAGTAACCTCTTCTTTATTTGTCTGATTTTCTACTTTTAACAGGTCATTTTTAACTTCTATTTGTAATCTTTGACCATGCCAATAAATCGGAAAGCTCAGACTTTTCCAGGATTTTGGAAGATGAGGCTCGATTCTCAGTTCTCCGTTCACCATTCTCACTCCACCAAATCCGTAAACCGTAGATTGCCAGATACCTCCCAGGGAAGCTGCATGAATACCGTCATTGGAAGAATTCATGTTCGGTCCCAGGTCAATTCGGCTTGCCCTCTTAAATAATTCGTAAGCCATATCGTAATCTCCCATATCGCAGGCAAGCACACAATGGGTTGAAAGAGAAAGGGATGAATCATGAAGAGTCCTGGGCTCATAATAATTCCAATTGGCTCTCTTTACGTCATGGGAAAACTTATCTTCCAACAGGAAGAACAGCATCATAATATCCGCCTGTTTTGATACCTGAATTTTATTCACCTGTTCCAGGTTATAATCTAAAAAGAGGGTTCCGACCTGTTCCTGGTTTTTATACTTTGTAAGATCAATATTCTTTAAATTCAGATATTCTTTATCCTGAGGAATTACCCGATCCTTTTCTCTGGGCTGGGGCAGATATATTAACGGTTTTTTGCTCTTCCATTCTTCCCATCTTGAATCAAGATTCATTTTTTCATTCAGGAGTTCAAAAAGATCCTTATTTTTGTTTTTAAGAAATTCATAAAATTCAATCGCCTTATCAATATTCCAATAAGCCATATAGTTTGTAAACGCATTATCATCCACATGCTCTTTATATTCATCCGGCCCCATAACATCATTGATGTGATAAAGATTATCCTCATCGCTGTATTCCAGCCTGGAAGCCCAGAAAGTGGCGGTATCAAAAATCAGTTCATAGCCGTAGCGGTCCATAAAATCCTGATCTCCGGTTATCTGATAATATTGCCAGACGGCATAGGCCACATCTGCCGTAATGTGCTGTTCAATGAAGCCGGACCATATTTTGGTCGGCAAACCGGTTACTATGTCCGCTGCCCCCCATTCCGGAGTAACCTCTCCGTCATCCAGCCAGGCGGATTCCCATGGGAACTGGGCACCCTTGTATCCGTTTTCCCGTGCTTTTTTACGGGCACCTTCAAGGGACAGATAGCGATACTCCAACAGTTTTCTTGCAATTTCAGGGAAGGAATAAATAAAGTAAGGCAAATTGAAAATATCCATATCCCAGAAAGTATGCCCTTTATAACCTTCACCGGTTAACCCTTTTGCAGCGATGCACATACGGTTATCATGATCGGGTGTCATAATTTCCATATGATATTGTGCAAAACGGATCGCCAGCTGGTCATATTCATCCTCGGAATCAATAATAACCGGGACCCTGTTCCAAACCTTCTCTTCCCAGTGTCTTTCAGACTCTTCCTTTAACCTGTCATATCCTTTCTGCATGGCCTCTTTTAAAGAATTTAGCGAAATTTTCTGGATCTCTTTTACATCCAAATTTTCGTATTCTTTGTCCCGGGATGTGTATACATTGGAGATCTTTTCGATGACAAGAGTGTCATTCTGACTGAGGCTTTCCCTGTATTTACAGTAAATTCTGCGGCGATCCATGATAATATGGGGATTTAATTCCTTCTTCCTTCCGTTCACCGTAAACTGCAAAGCGCTGTTATGAACAAACTTTATTTTTGTCTGATTGGTCACCTGGATGAACTGCATATATTTTTTTTCATAAAAACGCTTATCACCGTCTGAAAAATGTTGTGAACCGCTGTTGGTCATTCTTCCGTCAATACCCGAGGTGATCCCTATCTCTACTTCATTATTCAAAGGTGTAATAATAACTTTCTGTGCCACCACATGAAGATCCTTAAGTGAAACGATACGGTAAAAATCCAAAACAAGCTTATCACCTTTTGGAGAAACCCATACCACATGCCGATGCAGTTGTCCGTTTCTGATATTCAGTTCCCTGTAATATTCCACAATCTTACCGGCATCTAAAGTAAATCTATCCTCATTTATGGTAATTTCCATATTTATTATATCAGCAGCATTGGGAAGCTCGGTAACTTCTTCCTCATTAAATTTGTTAAATGTTCCCGCCACATAATAACCCCTGGTTTCACCTAGATATTTTTCTTCCGTAGAAGAACGCAGACCCATGTAACCGTTTCCGAGAGCCATAATTGACTCACATTTGCCAAGCGTATTGCTGTTAAAACGGCTCTCGCGGACAATCCAGTCTTTCGCTTTAGAGTAATCCATTTGCGTATGCATGTAATAATCCTCTCCTTATCCAAAACGTTTTTGTTAAAGTTTAAAAAAATTGCCGCTTATAAAAGCAGCTTATTAATTATAAATTATCAGATTCCGAGCTTATATCCCAAACATAGACTACTTTAGTTTTTCCTACTAAGTCGTGTATGGTCCTGCCCGAACCTACAAACAGCATTACAATGCTAATCAGGCACAAAAGCCATCCAATCCATGGGACAAAATAGAGGCTTTTTACCATTTCCCTCATGCCATATTCAAGCAAGGTAGGCTTTGTGCCGTCGACAGATATTACTTTAATTTTTCCCAGACGTTTTGCCGGTGTGGCGCCGTCCATATACTCCATAAACAGGACACCGTATACGGCCAGCAACAGTTTAAACAAAAAATCTGCTTCACTGACAGTAACCTGGAATATTCCCATCATTACAAAAATTACTGGGATTGAAACAGTAATTATGTCTATTACCGCACTCAGCAGTCGTATTAAACCGCTTGTTTTCTTCATAATGTCTTCCTGACTTCATAATATTTTCCTAATATGTATCCAAAACGTTTTTGTAATTCTATTATACCAGAGGATTTCTTTGATTAAAATAGTGATTTTCTACATTTATCGTTTATCATTTTATTCATATTAAACAAAACTTTGCTCCCAATTTTAGGATATCTTGCAAACAGCAGTCGTCGAACGTTTTATAAATTCGTATGGAAGTTCAATATGCGGTATAAAAGATTGCGTTTCTATCATATTTACCAGCGCTTCACCGCCGATTTTCCCCATCATATACGGTGATTGGGATATCGTTGTAATACCTCCATTGACATATTTGGCCACCGGAATATCATCAAAGCCGACAATAGAGATATCTTGCGGAACTTTTCTTCCTGACTCCTCAGCAGCCTTTATGGCGCCGATAGCCATAACGTCGCTGGCACAAAATATTGCTGTTATTTCCGGGTGTTTTTTTAACAGATCCTTTGTAGCACGGTAGGCATCTTCTTCCTCAAAATTGCCTATCGTGACATAATCCGGAACAACCTGTAACCCCGCCTCTTTTAAGGCTAGCTCATAACCGGCATGACGCTGGCGTGAAACTATTGCCGATCTTTTTCCATTGACCATGGCAATTTTTCTGTGTCCCAGTTCTATCAAATGATTCACCGCATCTTTGGATGCCTGTATATTATCGATAGAAATGGTGCATACTTTTTTACCGGATAAATCCAGGTCCACTACGACACAGGGTATTTCACTGTCTGCCAATTCCGAATAATAGGGATCATCCACGGTTAAACCGGAAATAAGCACTCCCTCGATATTCCTCTGCCTGCATAATTGGATATAATTCATTTCCTTCTGCTTAGCTCTGGTAGTTGTTAATAACATAAATTCATAGTTTTTTTCCAGGGATGTCTGGTATAAACCGCTCAAAATTCCAAATACGAAACCGCTGGGTTCACTCGGATGCAGGCCTGAAACCAAAAAAGCGATATTTTTTGTCTTCTTTCCTCCCATTGAACGGGCTGCAAGATTGGGGGCATAGTTTAATCTTTCCGCAATTTCTTCGATTTTTTTTCTTGTTTCGGGACTAACATCACTATACCCATTAAGTGCCCTGGAAACTGTTGTTATGGACACACCGGCTTCTCTTGCCACATCTCTAATACTTGCCATCTGCTCTACCCCCTTACTTAATTAGCAACTTTTTCTGTCTGTATGGCAAATGACGCTACAATTTATAAATTTCAAATCACATATGTTTCAATCCTTTACTAATTATACACCAAAAACGTTTTGGATTGCAAATAAAAAACATTTTAAATTATAATCTCCGATTTATCAACCTTATTTAATCATCATTTACAGATAAATTTAGATATTTTAATTCTTTAAACCCCTGTAATATTAATATTAGATATAATAACTTAACATAAGACATATCTTTACAACTGACTTGAATTGAGAAATTGATGCCAGTAAGCTTTTGCCTTATGAGCCATCATGTTACAATTTGATTTTATAGTATATTTTTCTTTACGATAATAGCAAAACTGATAGTAAAAGCAAGGTTTCCATCCATCGGTTATGCTAACCGAGGTATGGAAACCTTTTGTATTTATGTAGGCGTTCTTAAAAAATAATCCTCATATATATTATTTATTTCGAAAAGTGAGTTAACAATTAACCATAGTTGAGGATAAAAACGCATAATATTCCAAACTGAAATTCCCTTTAAACCTAATTCATTCACAAAATATAAATACTCCAGAATTGTTCTAGAATCTCTAAAACGAACAACATATTCCCTATCTAAAGTATATCGAAAAAATGCTGTCTTTGTTGAATCATCATAACTAATTGCAGTTCCCATATAATGGGCTAATTTTATCGCAGAATCATTTGCTATCGCTAATCCCTTTGAAACTCCGGCTACAAAAGGCAATTCCCATACATATCCAATAATTGGTATTCATAAAAAAATTTTTTCTGCTGTATATCTTTCTGCTCTAGACCTAATAAATTGTCTTCTTTTATCAAAACTAATAATCCCTGTAGGAATATCAGCAAAATTGCCCCATTCATAAGTCATCATAATTAATCCATCAACACTTTGAAGTAGTGTTTCAAAGTCAAAATCTTCATATGTTATATCAGACATTATATCAAATGCCTTAAAACTTAATGTATTAAATAAAAAGTTATATCCTCTGTTTTTTAATAAATTTGAAAACCTGACCATAAAATTCACAAGATTATCTCTATTTTCAGGATATATATGGTATATTCAAATTTACCCCATGATATCCTTTCAACTTAAAATATCTAATATATTATTGAAAAAGATTTCTTGGCTTTCCTGACTCTTAAGGAAGTTCTGCATTGTATAACTGACAATATTCTGATTTATATCCTCGACATTTAGCATCATAATTGGAACTACATGATATTCCGTAGCCAATTCAATAATATTGATATCGTCAATATCATTAATTCTTCCCTCTTCGTTAAAATAATAGCTATAAACTGTAATATATGTAAGATACGGTAAAGTCTTTCGCAAAGTAGATGTATTTATAAATGGATAAGCAAATCCAAACGTAGAGATCCTGCCAAGCTTTTCTCCCTCGTAACTTATAACAATTACTTCTCCGGGATAGATATATTCTCTATCTGAAAGATGTGGATTGTTTCTTAGTAACTGTAATACCGAAGTCCCATATAAATGAGCAATTCCATATAACGTATCGCCTTCCCGTACAATATGAGTAACTTGAGGCTTTAGAATAACAAAGGTTTCGCCGACTACCAAATCATTTGGATTCTTTATGTTATTTTCTAATATTAATCTCTCTACTGATATTCCATACTTTTCGGCTATATCTTGTGCTGTTTCACCGGATTGTACTACATGAATTATCATATAAACACCATAATATATGATTTATTAAAATATATGTATTCATAACCTCATTATGCTTCTATCTGAAATCACTCCAAAGTTTACATTTGTGAAAAATAGCTGTTCGTTTTCCTTTCTTAATCATTCATCAAACACTTTATCTATTTTTAGTCTGCCTGTAGCCAAAACTATTAACAATATTGTAAATTCTTTTCTTAACCTAAAATACCCTTCGATATGTTCCTACAAACACATATCAAAGGGCAAAAGACTAATATGCACTTAACGCAGTTTGAATTGACAGTTTTGATATCTGCGCAAAATTTAAAATCATAAATGTTATGTACATAGCATAATAAATTATCAAAACTGCTAGTTTAAATTCTTATATTTTCATAATTCTTGCCTACTTGACAAATCCAAATTTTGTCATTATTATATAAATATAGCTAATATTATACATATATCAACACTTTACGGGGCATTGGTAAAAAAATTTAAAGAAAAGGAGGTAAAAATTTATGAAACGTAAGGTTAAGAAAATGATAGCTATGATAGTAAGTCTTAGCATGGCTATCATGATTTTCTTACCCGGTACACCGGCACTCGCTGGACCAATAATTTACAACAACGAGACAGGCACACATGGGGGTTACGACTACGAGCTCTGGAAAGATTACGGAAATACGATGATGGAGCTTAATGATGGTGGTACTTTTAGTTGTCAATGGAGCAACATCGGTAATGCCCTATTTAGAAAAGGAAGAAAATTTAATTCCGACAAATCTTATCAGGAAATAGGGGAAATAATAGTTGACTATGGATGTCAGTACAATCCGTCCGGAAATTCCTACTTGTGCGTTTACGGTTGGACAAGATATCCGCTGGTTGAATATTACATTGTAGATAGCTGGGGCAGCTGGCGTCCACCCGGAGCAACACCCAAAGGAACAATCACAGTGGATGGCGGTACCTATGATGTCTATGAAACTACCCGTGTAAATCAGCCTTCTATCGACGGAACTACTACATTCCAACAATATTGGAGTGTTCGTACATCCAAGAGAACAAGCGGTACAATATCTGTAACTGAACATTTTAGACAATGGGAAAGAATGGGCATGCAAATGGGTAAGATGTATGAAGTTGCTCTTACCGTTGAAGGCTATCAGAGTAGCGGAAGCGCTAATGTATACAAGAATGATATCAGAATAGGCGCAACTCCTACTCCTACTCCGCCTCCAAGCCCAACTTCAAGAAGCGCATTTACAACAATTGAAGCAGAAGAATATAACAGCACGAATTCCTCTACTTTACAAATAATCGGAACAGGAAACAATGGTAGCGGAATCGGTTATATTGAAAATGGTAATACCGTAACTTACAGCAATATTGATTTTGGCAATGGTGCAACAAGGTTTTCAGCAACTGTCGCAACTGAGGTTAATACCTCGATCCAAATCCGTTCTGACAGTGCTACCGGAACTTTGCTTGGTACATTATATGTAGATTCTACCGGAAGCTGGAATACATATCAAACCGTATCTACAAACATCAGTAAGATTACAGGTATTCATGATCTTGTATTAGTCTTCTCCGGTCCGGTCAATGTAGACAACTTTATATTTAGTGGAGATTCATCAGACCCTACACCCGGTGATGATACAAGAAGCGCATTTTCTTACATTCAGGCTGAAGATTATGACAGCAGTTATGGTCCCAATCTTAGAACCTTTAGCTTACCGGATGGTGGCAGTGCAATCGGTTATATAGAAAATGGTTATTCCACCACCTATAATAACATTGATTTTGGTGATGGTGCTGTATCAGTAACAGCAAGAGTAGCTACCCAAAATGCTACTACCATTCAGGTAAGATCAGGAGGAGCAAACGGTACTTTACTTGGTACAATATCTGTTCCTTCGACTAGTAGTTTTGATACTTACCAGAATGTAACTGCCACCCTTAGCAATATTACCGGTGTGCATGACATAACCCTTGTCTTTTCAGGACCGGTAAATGTCGACTACTTTGTATTTAACGCAGCTAATGAAAATCCTGGAACTAATCCACCTGTTGGAAATACAAGAAGTGCATTTTCCAATATCCAGGCTGAAGATTACGACAGCAGTTATGGTCCTAATCTTCAAACCTTTAGCTTGCCTGGTGGCGGCAGTGCAATCGGTTATATAGAAAATGGTTATTACACTACCTATAAGAATATTGATTTTGGTGATGGTGCAGTATCCGTAACAGCAAGAGTAGCTACCCAGGTTGCTACTACCATTCAGGTAAGATCGGGAAGTGCGTCAGGTACTTTACTTGGAACAATTAACGTTGGATCCACAGGAAGCTTTGATACTTACAGGGAAGTATCCGCTAACATTAGCAATACTACAGGTGTAAAAGATATTGTCCTTGTATTCTCAGGTCCTGTGAATGTTGACTGGTTTGTATTCTCAAAAACAGGTACATCACCTGATCCTACAGGTAAAAAATTAGTTGCATTAACATTTGATGATGGTCCAAATACAACGACAACCCCTCAGATTCTTGATATTTTGGAACGCGAAGGTGTCGTTGCTACCTTTTTCCTGATTGGAAGCAATATTAATGATAGTGTAAAAGCAGTTATGCAACGTCAAGTTAGTCTTGGATGTGAATTGGCTAATCACTCCTGGAGTCATAGTGATATGAGTACAATGAGTTATTCCCAGATCCAGCAAGAAATCGCAAATACAAATAATAGGATTTATCAGATGGTTGGAGTAACTCCAAAGTTCTTCCGTCCACCTTATATTTCAACAAGTCCTACCATGTACGAAGCAATCGATCTTCCGTTTATCGGCGGATTGACTTGCAATGACTGGGATAACTCTACTTCAGCAGCTCAAAGAGCATCCATAGTTCTGAATAATGTACGGGATGGCGATATCGTCTTATTGCATGATTTTGCCGGCAATTACAATACAGTGCAAGCATTAAGTACTATTATTCAAGGTTTGAGAGACCGTGGTTTCGAATTTGTAACTGTCAGCCAACTTTTTGAACTTAAAGGTATAAATCCTAACGTAGAATACAAACTCTGGAATGGCGCATACTAAAACAAAGCCTTTGAAACGTACCAATGCAACATATAATGACTATGTAAAATATTCTGATTAAAGCGGCATATTTAAAGATAGGAAAAGACAATGTTCTTTTCCTATCTTTTTTATATTTCTAATAATAAAGCCCATAATTAAATAATATAGCAAATCTAACATTTAGCATTTATCCTCAATTCAAAACTTTTATATGTATTGATGATTAAACACTTACATTTAAACTAATACTATATAACTTTTCCTCAAATGAATTTTAAGTCACATTTGCGTTCATTATGTATCATATAACAACTTCCTATCACTAACTAAATTTTAAGAAGTTTTTTCACTTCCTGTATTTGAATTAAAAGCGCCGGTTGGTCCGTCTGCCAATATTACTTTAGAATCACTTACAGGCTTTTCGTTTAGGCATTCATAAATTAATCATTGTTAATAGCCCTGAACAAGAATAATATACTTTTTACATCAGATAATAGATAATAATGTAAAATTATTTCAGGGAGTGATTTTATGTTAATCATATTATTTAGATCCATAGTTTTGTATTTTGTTGTAGTGTTTATAATGAGGATTATGGGAAAAAGACAAATTGGACAACTTCAGCCATTTGAGCTTGTTATTGCTCTTATGATTTCAGAGCTCGCAGCAATGCCTATGCAAAACACTGGTATACCTTTGTTTCATGGTATTATTCCAATAATAACTTTGCTAGTTTTACAAGTCTTGATTTCTACATTGCAACTAAAAAGTGAATTAGCAAGGCTTATTTTTTGTGGGCAACCCAGTATATTAATAGAAAAAGGAAAAATTAATATTAAGGAACTTAAAAAAAACAGAATTAATATTAATGATTTGTTGGAAGAATTACGTTTGAAAGATTATTATAATCTTGATGATATAGAATATGCTATCCTGGAAACTCGTGGCCAAATAACTATAATTCCAAAAAGCGAACAGGAACCTGCCACCAGAAAAGACTTAAATATTAAATCCAGCCAAAACAAGATGCCTGTCACATTAATTCTTGATGGCAGGATAAATGACAGAAACCTGAAGCTTATAGAAAAAGATAAATCTTGGCTGAATGAACAGTTGAATAAAAGAAATATATCATCTGCTGAACAGATATTTCTGGCTTTACTTGATTCGCAAGGCAAATTTGTATATCAACTTAAGAAAGAAGGTAAATAAAACTTATGAAGAATATTGTTATATCTTTATTAATATTTGCTATTATGGTAATTAATATTGCATTTTCATTAAAATATCTAAATAAAGTATCTGATGACTTAAGAAGACTCAATGATGAAATTGAGCAATATATAACTGATAATGATTGGGATAAAGCATATAAATCATCTATAGATTTTAAAGAAAAGTGGAAAAATTATTCGGAAAAGTTAAAATTATTTGTTGATCATCAAGAAATGGATAATATCGAAATAGAGTTATGGAAACTACCCCAATATATAAAAGAAGAAAATAAAGAAGAAGCACTGGCAAGTGTTCATGCCTTAAAGTTTTTAATCGACCATATTTCTGAATTAGAAAAAGTTACTATACAAAATATTCTATAAGATTTTTCTTAATTTTATCAGTCATCCTTCCCGTTTAGCAAAATTCCGGCTCAAATCTATATGGTTGATATGTCAATTTATTTTTGACATATCAAAATTTATCAGAGCGTATGACTTGAAAACAAATTTATCCTTATATAATTAATGTGACCTTTGATATGTTCACACAAGCACATATCAAAGGCCAAATGGCGTTATGATTCTGCTAACATTTGAGCAATTGTAGATTTCTCTGAAGTTATAATTCCTGTTATAATGTAAATTCCATCTTTAACAGCCGTAATATTTCCTCCAAAAGTAACATAATTTTTGTGGCTATGCTTTAACATACACACCGCCATGATAGCAATAAAAATCGTAATCTGATGCCTGACTGTATAATGTATGTTATATAAAATATCCGTGATAAATCCCGGGATAAAAAAGCTATTCTGGTTATATATAATTCTCCTGTTCTGGTTATTTTTATAATGTCAGATATATTGTATTCTTATTAAAGAATTTGTATAGATAAATTATAAACAAAAGGAGTTACATAAACATGAGGAAAAATCATCTGTCTACCGTTAAAATAACGATAACTGCTCTGTTTATGGCAATGAACATTGTACTAAGTTCCTTCAGTATTCCGGTTCCTGGGGGACACTTATATTTGAACGATATAGTGATCTGTTTGGCATCTATCCTGCTAAATCCCTTAGAGGCATTTATCGTAGGTGGTATAGGGGCATTTCTCGGTGATTTACTTTTCTACCCTGCTCCGATGTTTGTGTCTCTGGTCACCCATGGTCTTCAAGCCATTGTTATTTCTTTATTTTCACACAAAATTTTAAAAAATCATCCTCACCTTGCGTCCATCATCGGAGTTATTTTCGGCGCTATCATCATGGTCATTGGGTATACTCTGGGAAGAGCTTTTATTTACAGTACTCCGGAATATGCGTTAATAAAATTGCCTTTTCAGGTACTTCAAGCCGTTGTCGGTGCCATCATGGGGCTTATACTGTGTTGGAATTTTGGTATTCATAAATTATATAATAAAATAATAAATAAAATATTATGATTACTGTCCATTTCGTTTTCTAAATATCTGATCAAAAAATAGATAATTTGTATTAATCAACTATCTATATCCGAATTTTAATGGTTTTAGAATAACCTAATTTGCTTTTTTCCACAAAAAAATCCCTTAGATATGTCAAAAACACATACCAAAGGGCAGAATAAATCTAATTATTAATATTTTTATTTATTAACTATAAATCCTGGTATTTTCATACCTTTCATAGTGTCCTTGTTTCTGCATTTTAAAATTTTTTATTTCTTTTGCATAATCAGGTATTCATTTAAGTGTTTCTCAATATTTCTTATTGTTTTTTCATTAAGGAAGTGTTCGATTTTTTCTACCTGTTCCGTTTCATCATCTGAATTATTTATTAAACATAATAGCTTATTCAAAACATCATGTCTGTATATCAAGTATTCACCAACTGCCAATCCTTTTACAGTAAGTTTTATGTATCCGTATTTTTCAAAATTCACTAATCCCAAAAGCCGCAAATTGTTGACCATTTTTGAAGCAGAGGACGGCTTTACATGAAGCCTGGCTGCAAGCTCATGTATTCGTACCACATCCTGTTTTTTTAACATTCTGCATATCATTTCAAGATAATCCTCCATAGAAGAGGTTAATTGTGCGTTGTCATTTAACTGATATCCTCTAAACGTGTAGAAATCAGTATTGCTATCCATATCTAAAGGTTTCTCCTTTCGTTGGTTGGATTCAAGATTTTTCCCCTGCCTTGTAACACTGATTATGCAGTTTCATATAATGATAGCATCAGGAAACTAAGTTTCCCTAATCTAAATGTATTAAGAGGTGTAATAAATTATGAATAATATATACTCATTAAAAGATTTAAGGCAGGGTCAAAAGGCAAAAGTGAAATCTATATTATCTACAGGCAGTATACGAAGAAGATTGCTGGATATCGGTCTTATTGAAGGTACCGAAGTGGAATGTCTGCTAAAAAGCCCGGCCGGAGATCCGGTTGCCTACTTAATCAGAGGTGCGGTTATTGCTTTAAGATCAGAAGATTCCTCAAATATTTTAATCTGCTAAAATTTTAATGAAATGGTGGTAAGAATGGGCCTTACAAATAGCTCTACAGGAATTAAGGCTGTTGATTCCGGATTGGTTATTAAGAAGTTAACGCCAAATGATAAAGTTATCGCGGTTGCAGGTAATCCAAACGTCGGTAAAAGCACGGTTTTTAACAGCTTAACTGGGCTTAATCAGCATACCGGGAATTGGCCCGGAAAAACTGTTACTAGTGCCCAAGGATATTGCCGTTACGGGGATTCAACTTATATTTTAGTCGATATCCCGGGCACGTATTCCCTTATGGCACATTCAGCAGAGGAAGAAGTCGCACGAAATTTTATTTGTTTTGGTGATCCTGATGCAGTAATTGTCATATGCGATGCTACCTGTCTTGAACGAAATTTTAATCTTGTCCTTCAAATATTGGAATTTACCGGCAAAGTAGTCGTTTGCGTCAACATGATGGATGAAGCAAGGAAGAAGAACATAAGAATTGATTTAGATGCAATATCTAAAAAGCTTGGCGTACCTGTAATAGGTACGACTGCAAGAAAGAAAAATGGCTTAAAAGAATTGATGCAGTCTGTTAGTCAGTTGTCATGCCAACCGGAAGAAACTCCCCCTTTTCGAATAAAATACCCAAAACCAATAGAAGACGCGATAGCTCACTTAGAACCTTTCATTAAGCAAAAGGTAGAAAAAAAGATAAATACACGGTGGCTCAGTTTGAAACTGCTTGACTATGATGAAACTCTGATTACTGCTCTTAATGAATATCTCGGATATGACCTGATTAGTGATGAAGAAATTCAAAAGCAATTAAATATAGCCAAAAAGATTTTGTCCGACGGCGGAATTACCGGTAATGATTTAAGGGACAAAATCGTTGCCAGTATAGTTTTGACTGCAGAAGATATATGCTCTGATACAGTTCATTTTAACAAATCCAACTATAATGCGAGGGACAGGAAAATTGACAGAATACTGACAAACAAGTGGACCGGTATCCCGATTATGTTAGCCCTGCTCATGGGCATTTTTTGGCTGACAATAACAGGCGCAAATTATCCTTCACAGCTAATATCTGACGGGTTGTTCTGGGTTCAGGATCGGCTTACCGACTTTTTTCAATATATTGGTGCACCGGATTGGTTACACGGGATGCTTGTTCTTGGTGTGTACCGTGTATTGGCATGGGTTGTTTCTGTTATGCTTCCTCCTATGGCTATTTTCTTTCCATTGTTTACATTGCTTGAGGATTTGGGATATCTGCCCCGCGTTGCTTTTAATTTGGATAAATATTTTAAGAAATGCAGTGCTTGTGGAAAACAGGCCCTTACCATGTGTATGGGATTGGGATGCAACGCAGCAGGTATTATTGGGTGCAGAATTATAGACTCACCACGGGAACGATTGATTGCCATAATCACCAATAATTTTGTGCCTTGTAACGGTCGGTTTCCGACATTGATTGCTATCATAACAATGTTTTTTGTCGGTCATGCTGCCGGACCGTTTGAATCCGTTTTTTCTGTTATTTTACTTACCGGTGTGATTGTTTTAGGTATCTTTATGACTTTCATAGTCTCAAAAATATTGTCAAAGACAATTTTGAAAGGTATTCCTTCCTCGTTCACGTTGGAGCTTCCTCCCTATCGTATACCTCAAATCGGTAAAGTCATTGTCCGTTCTATCTTTGACAGGACAATATTTGTACTTGCAAGAGCTGTGGTAGTTGCGGCTCCGGCCGGCCTTATTATATGGATTATGGCCAATATTTCCATCGGTAATATGACGTTGCTTGCCCATTGCTCAAACTTCTTGGATCCGTTTGCAAAAATGTTGGGAATGGACGGTGTTATTCTTTTCGCATTTATTTTAGGTCTTCCGGCCAATGAAATTGTAATTCCAATAATTATTATGGCCTATATGGCCTCCGGAAGCATCATGGAATTGGATAGCTTATGGGACTTAAAGCAGCTACTAGTCAATAACGGCTGGACCTGGATTACTGCAATTAGTACAATGCTGTTTTCTCTGATGCACTGGCCTTGCTCCACAACCTGCCTTACTATCAGGAAAGAAACACAAAGTTGGAAATGGACGGCAATTTCGTTTGCTGTACCGACTATAGCAGGAATTGTAATTTGTTTTGTATTTGCTAATATTGCAAGGTTATTTATTTAAATGAATAAATCAAAATACCCTACGGTATAAAAGTGTAGGGTATTTTAAATCTATAAAAGTTTTCTTAAAATAAAAAATTAGGTCTTCTATGATAGAATATAAATTATAGGAAGACCTAATTTTTTTAGCAAGTGAAAAGAAAACTGTACACGTTCTATGACTTAAGGAAAACGAAACATAATTCAACAACTCCTTAAGGAGTACGATATTATGACTGCTAAAGACATTCAGGAAACATTTATGGATCTGCTTAGCCTCATAGCTATTTTCACCATAATACTGTGGCACTATCCCGTTATTTATGATTCTTTTCTTTGATAGAAAATCCACTGTGTATGTTTTCTGCAGAAGAGCATCTCCTATATATTTTTTCCGACAAATCTTATCAGGAAATAGGGGAAATAATAGTTGACTATGGATGTCAGTACAATCCGTCCGGAAATTCCTACTTGTGCGTTTACGGTTGGACAAGATATCCGCTGGTTGAATATTACATTGTAGATAGCTGGGGCAGCTGGCGTCCACCCGGAGCAACACCCAAAGGAACAATCACAGTGGATGGCGGTACCTATGATGTCTATGAAACTACCCGTGTAAATCAGCCTTCTATCGACGGAACTACTACATTCCAACAATATTGGAGTGTTCGTACATCCAAGAGAACAAGCGGTACAATATCTGTAACTGAACATTTTAGACAATGGGAAAGAATGGGCATGCAAATGGGTAAGATGTATGAAGTTGCTCTTACCGTTGAAGGCTATCAGAGTAGCGGAAGCGCTAATGTATACAAGAATGATATCAGAATAGGCGCAACTCCTACTCCTACTCCGCCTCCAAGCCCAACTTCAAGAAGCGCATTTACAACAATTGAAGCAGAAGAATATAACAGCACGAATTCCTCTACTTTACAAATAATCGGAACAGGAAACAATGGTAGCGGAATCGGTTATATTGAAAATGGTAATACCGTAACTTACAGCAATATTGATTTTGGCAATGGTGCAACAAGGTTTTCAGCAACTGTCGCAACTGAGGTTAATACCTCGATCCAAATCCGTTCTGACAGTGCTACCGGAACTTTGCTTGGTACATTATATGTAGATTCTACCGGAAGCTGGAATACATATCAAACCGTATCTACAAACATCAGTAAGATTACAGGTATTCATGATCTTGTATTAGTCTTCTCCGGTCCGGTCAATGTAGACAACTTTATATTTAGTGGAGATTCATCAGACCCTACACCCGGTGATGATACAAGAAGCGCATTTTCTTACATTCAGGCTGAAGATTATGACAGCAGTTATGGTCCCAATCTTAGAACCTTTAGCTTACCGGATGGTGGCAGTGCAATCGGTTATATAGAAAATGGTTATTCCACCACCTATAATAACATTGATTTTGGTGATGGTGCTGTATCAGTAACAGCAAGAGTAGCTACCCAAAATGCTACTACCATTCAGGTAAGATCAGGAGGAGCAAACGGTACTTTACTTGGTACAATATCTGTTCCTTCGACTAGTAGTTTTGATACTTACCAGAATGTAACTGCCACCCTTAGCAATATTACCGGTGTGCATGACATAACCCTTGTCTTTTCAGGACCGGTAAATGTCGACTACTTTGTATTTAACGCAGCTAATGAAAATCCTGGAACTAATCCACCTGTTGGAAATACAAGAAGTGCATTTTCCAATATCCAGGCTGAAGATTACGACAGCAGCTATGGCCCTAATCTTCAAACCTTTAGCTTACCGGGCGGTGGCAGTGCCATTGGCTATATTGAAAACGGTTATTACACCGTATATAAGAACATTGATTTTGGTAGTAATGGTGCTGTATCAGTAACAGCAAGAGTTGCTACTCAGTTCGACACTACAATTCAGGTAAGATCAGGAAGTGCATCAGGTACATTACTCGGGACGATTTACGTCGGGTCTACAGGAAGTTTTGATACTTATAGGGATGTATCCGCGAATATTAGCAAAACTACAGGAGTAAAAGATATTGTTCTTGTATTCTCAGGTGCAGTCAATGTGGATTATTTTAAGTTTAGTTCAAGTACATCTTCCGATGATATAAATACTGCAACTTTGTTAAATACTTATGGCAGTCTGTTAGGCAATGTAGGTACATGTATCAATTACTACCAATTAATTGATGACAATACCTTAAATGTAGTAAAACAGCAATACAACAGTATTACTTTGGAAAATGAGATGAAACCAGATGCAATCCTGGGTAGTAGCCCAAGCCTTATTTCTGTCTCTGAGGCTAGAAATCTTGGATATTATATTCCAAGCAACTGGCAGGATTCTATGGTTCCAAGATTAAACTTTAGCACCATTGATAGAGTTATGCAGATCTGTTCTCAAAATGGTCTTCGGATGAGAGCCCATACACTTGTATGGCACAATCAGACCCCTGGATGGTTCTTTAGAAATGGTTTCAATGGTAGTTCAGGTTACGTTAGCCCTCAGGTGATGGATGCACGCTTAGAATTTTATATAAAATCCGTAATCAATCATGTATATAACAGTCCGTATGGCGATTGTGTATATGCCTGGGATGTTGTTACCGAACATCTTCATGCTGTCAATTCAGGATGGGCAGCCATATATGGAAATGCTAAGAATGTATCCTTTGTAAGAAATGCTTTCATTTATGCACATGATGCATTAGTCGCTCTTGGTAAAAGAGACAGCGTTAAACTTTTTTATAATGATTATAATACCTATGAAGTAACAAATGATATTGTTTCCTTAATTAAGTACATCAATCAGAACGGCAAGTATTGCGATGGCGTAGGCATGCAAGCGCATCTAGATACGAGTTATCCAAGTCCGGCTTCCTTCAAGGCAGCGCTTCAAACATTTTTAAATAATGGATTCGAGGTTCAGATTACTGAATTTGATGTTACCAATAACAATGCTACTACTCAGGCAAATTACTGCTATGATATTTTCATGGGTATCCTAGATTGCAAAAAAGCCGGTGGCAATATTACCGGTATAACATTCTGGGGCTTATATGACAGCGTTTCTTGGAGAGCTAGTCAGTCACCTTTACTATTCAGTAGCTTAACACAGCCAAAACCGTCCTATTATTCGGTACTGAAAGCCTATACGGATTCAGGTTACAGTATTGAATAACGTAAATACTAATGTTAAATCTTGAATGGTGCATTCTAAACAGTCTTTTAATTACACCTTGCAACATATAATGACTTTGTAAAATATTCTAATTAAAGCGGAATATTTAAAGAAAAGATAGGAAAAGAAAGTATTCTTTTCCTATCTTTTTTCTATGGTGTCAATAATATCTGTTGCTTTTTAAACTTATTATTACCAGATATAATAAGCTTAAGGATGAGAACAAAAAAGAATGTGATTTATTACTTGTGCTTGAATCACACTCTTGAAACTGAACTCCTACTTTTTGAAACAGCTGTTTCGACATGGGGCGGGTGGTCATTATTGATGTATATGTCCATGGAACATATCAGTGACTATTATTGTTTTAGGGAACGCTTATTAAAAATATAGCAACTTAAAATACGTTCACAAAAATGAGCAAGCATTGTTATAATAATCAAACCTGTTTCCTGGCTCCCAAAATTCTTATAAAAATCCTTCCGATTAACCTCACTAAAATCCATAATCTCTGAAAGAGCTTTTCCTAATGTGCTTTTTCCTGCACCATTTTAGCCACATATTAAGATTCCAATCACATACTTCCTTCCTCTTTTAGTATGACATCCCTTTCTTATTTATTTGTTGAATATTCTTTTCCATTCCAATATAAGACATCACTCATAACCACTTCACCACCAGCCACAGCTTCTTCGTAATAATCAATTTTTATACTGGAATTTCCTGGATCTTTCAAATTACAAAACCATTTCATAAAGCATTCATTTACTCCCTCTGAAGTTAATTCGTAAATAACACTACTGCTATAATAACCTCCAAGGACAGAACCACGCCATCCTGTAGTAACGGCAAAATGATAGCCGTTATCCACCGATATCAGGTTATATTCCGAACTATAATAAACACTCTCGGCAAGGTCTCCAAACTCAAATGTGTGTTCCCCATCTGTATATATGAAATACTGCTGATAAAAATCGTTTCCATCCTCAGTAATAGTTCTGCCAAATTCACATATCACTTCTTCCTTTCCATCACCATTAAAATCATAAAACAATGGCTCAATTTCGATTTGAGCATCAGTATATTCATTTATAGCAGCCAACAATTCATCGTGTAAATACACATGCTCCGGCGCAATATTATCCGTCGCTTCCGGCTTGTCAGCTTCATCTGATATTATCTCAGGCTCGATATTTTCAATATTGTAATTCTGATTTACCGTACTCTCCGAACCACAGCCACGAAAGAGAAAAGCAATCCCCAAGATAATAGACCCGCATATTATTGAGGTAAGTTTTTTTATATTCATTTAAGTTCTTCCTTCTTTATTTCTTAAAATTATAAAACAAATATCCGTCTAAGAACTAATCTATCTGTTCTATTCTAATTGTGTCCTTATGTTACATACGCAAGAACTCCAAAAGAAAAATATGGCAATATATATCCATTGTTTTCAAAGTTCCAGATTAGCCTTCCATTATCTTTTTAACTTTACATATATACCAACAAAGCAAGTATAAGGCTTGATAATTGTTTCAAAGTATTGCTTGTCGCTTTGTGCATACTCATTATCAATTGCAAGCCACTCATTCCATGCTTCTTCAAAACAAGCCATTTCCCATGTTACCACTGATTCAATTCTGTCATGGCTGCCAATAAGCTTTTTCCAGAGTTTTGGACTTTTAAACATATAGGCTTCCTTACCAAGCCAAACGGATAGAAGTTCTTCGGAGTGGCCTGAGTATTCATCCTTCAAGCCAGGAATACCTATTAAAATCACTCCATCATCTTTCATAAATGGAAGAATTTTTTCTTGGAAAAATCCCTGTTCACCTGCAAAATAATGATATGAATCAATGCTAACCAAAGCATTGAATTGCCTTTCATTAAAATGCAAATTATTTGCATCTTCGCAAATAGGTGTTACCTGTCCATAAACCCCCCATTCGGCAAATCGTTTCCCATTTTCTTCTGCACTTACCCAGAGGTCATTTGCATAGACCTTTGCTCCAGTCTCTTTTGCAATAACAAAACTCGTCAGCCCCGTTCCGCATCCCAAATCAAGAACTAAATCATCTGATGAAAGTTGTAAAGGATATTTGTCGAATAACTCTCCAAGAAGCCTTACGCAGTTTGGTCCCATCATTGTTTCTGCTGAAATATACTTTTTATAATTACTGATATTCATATGTCATCCTTTCT
>ERZ777010.547-NODE-547-length-36766-cov-5.858871_pt1 | contig 36766 bp, 33 predicted proteins | sample MGYA00374963_ERZ777010 | MGnify/ENA primary metagenome ERZ777010 (study PRJEB29309, sample SAMN06268256) | bioreactor metagenome | isolation source: Joint BioEnergy Institute, California, USA | place: USA:Joint BioEnergy Institute, California, USA | collected...
ATACGAGATCTGATCGTGACTGGAGTTCAGACGTGTGCTCTTCCGATCTCGGTGAGGATCATGTCCGGCCAGGGGCGGCCGCGGCCGGCGTCCTCGGGGCTGAGGGCGAGGTCGAGTTTGTCGGTCCACTCGAGCACGTCGAGGATGCGGCTGAGGGTGTTGCGGTTGAAGCTGCTGAGCAGGGCGACCTTGATGCCGACGCCGCGCAGCTTCTCCAGGGCCTCGACGGTGCCCGGGAGGGGGATGAGGCCGGAACGCTCGATGACGCCCGCGTAGGCGCGCTGGAAGGTCAGGTTCGCGGCCTGGGCCTGCGCCTCGTTGCCGGGGAATATGGCGCGGAAGATGTCGAGTTCGGGGCGGCCCCGGGAGCGGTGCACGTGCACCATTGCGCGCGCGTACGCACCGGTCCCGGGGACGATGCCCTGGGTGGCGATCGCCTCGGCGAACGCCCGCTCCACCATGGCGGAGTCGCCTACCGTGGTGCCGGCCAGATCGAGACAGACGAGCTTGGTGTGCGGGGTGCTGCCTACGCCGTCACCGTCGCGTTGCTCGACGACCATGTACGCACCCGTGCCGGTAGCCAAGCGGTCAGTTCTCGCTACCGGTGGCCTCGGTCCACAGGTCGAGCTCGGCGCGGTCGGCCTGCACCTTCCGCCAGATGAGCAGGCCCCCAAGGGCGACCAATGCGAGAACGAGCAGCTTCTTCACGTGTGACCCCACTTCTCGACGGTCTCACCACCCCGTGGGGTGAGACGACGCCCGGTTCTTATGGTTGCTTGCAGCCTAGCAAGCCATCGGCACGGAACTCGGTGCCCTGAGAGAGCGGTCGTGCCGAATTTACCCGATTCGGAATCCCTTTCAGGTACGGCGTGCAATCTGTGTCTCACGCATTCAAGGTCCCGATCGACCCCCATATGTACGCATTTATGCAGGTAAGCCAGCCAATGTGCTTGTTGTCCGCCTTGCCGCTGCCGTCCGCGGAGGAGGGAATCGGCGAGCCGGGGCCCGATCCCCTCACGACGGCGACAACTCGACAGTAGGCGTCGTGGCGCTCCCTGTCAGCGGTTCGGCGGGTGGGAAAAATCGCGCTCGCGACCCACGCCGCCGATGATGATGGATACATGACCGACATCGAGCTCACGGCCGGCATCGATCCGGCCGACGCCCGCGCCCTCGCCCGCGCCCTCCGCCGCGTCTACGAGGCGGTCTCGCAGCGCATCGACGCGGAGAACGCGGCATCGCCCCTGGTGGAGAGGGTGACGGGCCACATCGGATGTCCGCTCACCGATGTGGTCACGGTCGAGGAGCAGTACCCCTCGTTCGAGCACGCCGGGCTCCAGATCGCCATCGACCGCTACCTGGCGGCGCACAGCCCCGACGCCCGCTGGTTCGGGATCGTCGGTGCCGACGGTGGCTGGGAGAGCGTCACCACCACGCTGCTCAGGGCGGTGAGCTGGGGCGCCGCCATGCTCGGACGGCCCGACTACGGCACCGCACCGATCGGCCCGGACGACACCATCGAGGTCGTGAAGCTGGGCATGATCCCCACCTTCGCACCGGACGGCACCCCGGTGGTCGTCGGCGTCTTCTGCAGGGAGGACTTCCAGCCGCGATGCCTGCTCACCGTCCTCGCCGCCGACCATGCCGCGGCGACCGCCGTACGTGAGGAGATCGAGCGGCTGCGGCGCGAGCACAATCCGCTCCGCGGGCAGGTGCTCAGCTTCTCGGTGAGCGAGCACCAGGACAACGGGGTCGTCAGCTTCCTGCCGCGGCCGGAGCTGAGCGCCGAGGATGTCGTGCTGCCCGAGGGCCGGCTGGAGGCGATCGAGGAGCACGTCGTCGGCATCGGCGAGGCGGCCGACCTGCTCCGCGAGGCCGGGCAGCACCTGCGGCGCGGCCTGCTGCTGTACGGCCCGCCGGGCACCGGGAAGACGCACACCACCCGGTACCTGATGAGCCGCATGCGCGAGAGCACCGTCGTGATCATCACGGGGCCCGCGATGGCGAAGATCGACCAGGCCGTCGCGCTCGCCCGCGCCATGCAGCCGTCCATGGTGATCGTCGAGGACGTCGACCTGATCGCGGAGAGCCGCGACCACTTCGAGACGAGCCCCCTGCTGTTCTCCCTGCTCGACGCGATGGACGGCACCTCCGGGGACGCCGACGTGACCTTCGTGCTCACCACCAACCGGCCGGAGGTGCTGGAGAAGGCCCTCATCCAGCGTCCGGGCCGGGTCGACCTGGCGGTGGAGATACCCCTGCCCGACGCCCGGGCGCGGGAGCGCCTCATCCGCCTGTACGCGCGCAACCGCCCGATCGAGGCGGACCTCGCCGCGGTGGTCGCGGCGACCGAAGGGGTCACCGCGTCCTACATCAGAGAGCTGCTGCGCCGCGTCATCCTGCTCGCCATCCGCGCGAACGCGCACACCCTGCGCGACGAGCACTTCACCGCGGCGCTGGAGGCGATGTCGGGGGCCGACCAGGCGCTCACCCGCGCCCTCCTCGGCGCCCGCGAGGGCCGGGCCCGCCTCGCCGAGGCCGAGGAGCCGTCCGGCCCCGGCGACCCGGCAGACCTCGATGACGCTGCGGACATCGCGGGCCTCGATGAGCACGGCGAGGTGGGCGGGCCCGTTCCCGCCGGGCCCGGGGGCCGGCGCAAGCCGGCCCGGCTCCATCCCCCCATCTGCTGAGCCGGTCCCCTACACGAGGCGGCTCCGTCGCACCGCCCTGGCCCCGCCCTGCCGGAGGTGACCGCGGCTCCTGCCCGGGCATGCGGTCAGCGCCGGCGAGGCCCTCGGCCCGCGGCACGTCTCGCGTACCGACACCTTCGCCGACGCCGACCGCGGGCCGCGAGTCCTTGAGGGGAACGCCGCCCCGGCGGCGGACGTACGGCGGGCGGCCCGTGCCGGGCGCACCACGGCTGCTGCCATGGCGGCCCACACAGAGGAGGTCAGCGGAGGTGGATCCTGCCCTTCAGGACCTCGAACCGCCGCCTGGCGAGGGGCTCTCTCGCCGGGCCCGCCACCACCGAGCCGTCGGTGATCGCGAACCTGCTGCCGTGGCAGGGACAGATGATCGTGCCGTCGCGTACGTCGGCGACCGGGCAGCCCTGGTGGGTGCACGCGGCGTCGAAGACGCGGAAGACCCGCTTCCTCGGCCGGGTCACCACGTACCTGCCCCTGATGACCTTCCCGCCGCCCACCGGGATGTCCCTGACCCGGGCGATCACCGGGCCCGGGGCGTGCCGTTCCGCGGGATGCCCGGCGGAGGTGGCCGCGTCGGCCGGCCGTACCCGGGCGATCACCTGGGCGAGGAACGCGGCGGCGCCGGCGAGGGCGGTTCCGGTGAAGACGGCGCGACGGGTGCTCTCGGACATGGCGTCCTCCTCGATCGTTCGTGGACCGGCTCGGGGAGGATCACCGGGCCGGTTCACGAGAACGAGGGGTTCGGCCCAAGTGCCCAGTACTCGGACCGACCGTAGCCGATGTCGCGGTCGTATTCGAAGCACCCACGCGCCGGCCACGCCCCGCCTTCGGTCCGCGTCGCCGGGAAGCGTGGAGGGGACGCCCCGCACGAGGATGGCGGGCCGTGGGGAATGCCGCGCCGCCGTACCCGGTGCCCGCCATGAGGTACGCCGGCGGCACCGGGGGCCGGGGAACCGCCGAGGAGGGCGACACGGCTGTGGCCGGCGCCGTCCGCGCGCCGCCGGCCACCGTTCGGCGGGTCCGCCGGGGGAACGGATCAGGATCGGCGCCCGGACCCGCCCTTGGGGTCGGCGAGCCGCTCGGCCTTCTCGGCGAGCCGTTCGCTCGTCTCGGCGGCCCGCTCGCCGGTGGCGGCGGCACGGCGGCTCGTCTCGGCCACCTTCTCGCCCGCCAGCGCGGCGGCCTCGCCCCCGGTCTCGGTCATCGAGTCGACCCAGTTCTGGTTGTTCCGGTACATCACGTAGCCGATCGCGCCGAGCGCCACCCCGGTGACGAGGGTGAGCACCGGCCAGCGGCGTTTCGCCCTCGCGGCCTTACCGGGGTCGACGGCCTTGGCGGCGTCCGAGAGCATCGCGCTCACCCGGGGCGCGATCCGCTCCTCGACCGTGTGCGCCGCGCGCTCCAGCCGTGGCGCGGCCCAGACCCGGGCGTCCTCGATGCGCCGGGACGCGACGTCGCGCGCCTGCGCGGCGAGCGGGCCGACCTTCTCCACCGCCCGCGCGGTCTGCGACCGCACCTGGTCGATCCGCGACTGCGGGATGACGATCTCCAGGCGGCGCTTCTTGATGTTGAGGGACACGACAACCTCCCTGTCCGTTTAGGGTCGAACGCTCCGTTCCCGTCAGATCCGGACTCAACCGTGACCGGGGCGGCGGAGATGTTGCGTAGGCTGCTAGCGCAGGTCCACACCGAAACGCCCGGTGGGGCAGGCAGGTCAGTGACGGATCCCACCTCGTCAAAGAGGTGTCGAAGAAGGGCGGCCCTCGTGGCTGAGACGTTGATCGCGACGCTGCGGACCAACCGCGGCACCATCCGGATTCGCCTGTTCCCGGAGCAGGCGCCTGTCACCGTGCGGAACTTCGTGGAGCTCGCCGAGGGCACCCGTGAGTGGATCGACCCACGGACCGGCCGGCGTACCCGTGACCGGCTGTACGACGGCACGATCTTCCACCGGGTGATCGCCGGCTTCATGATCCAGGGCGGCGACCCGCTCGGCCAGGGCACCGGCGGGCCGGGCTACCGGTTCGACGACGAGATCCACCCGGACCTGAGGTTCGACCGGCCCTACCTGCTCGCCATGGCGAACGCGGGCCGGATCGGCGGGATGGGCACGAACGGCTCGCAGTTCTTCATCACCGTGGCCCCGACCCCGCACCTCAACGGCAACCACACGATCTTCGGCGAGGTGATGGAGGGCCGCGAGGTCGTGGACGAGATCTCCAAGGTGGCCACGGACTGGAACGACCGGCCGCTCGAGGACGTCGTACTGGAGCAGGTCACCGTCGACCGCGTGCCCCGGTGAGCGCCCCGGCGCCGCCGTACCGGGTGACACTCGGGTGACCCGTGTGCCCGGTCACGCGGATCCGATGGCAGGCTGTGGATAACCGTGTCGGGCGCCGCGCGCGGGCGACGGCCGGGAGAAGGAAGTCGGAACGGCAAGGAACCCAGGCAGGCGATGACGAGTCAGCCACCCACCACCCCCTCGCAGGGCGAGGAGGCGGTACCCACGTGTTACCGGCATCCCGAGCGGGAGACGTACGTCCGCTGCCAGCGCTGTGACCGGCCGATCTGCCCCGACTGCATGCGGGAGGCCGCCGTCGGGCACCAGTGCGTGGACTGCGTGGCCGAGGCGAACCGGGCCACGCGGGCGGCCCGCACCGTGTTCGGCGGCGGCTTGGTCGCCAAGCCGTACGTCACGTTCGCCATCCTCGGCATCAACGTCCTGCTCTTCATCGCCCAGGAGCTCACCCAGGGCGGGATCGCCGAGCGGTTCGGGATGAACGTGGCCTACGTGGCGTTGCTCGGCGAGTACCACCGGCTGATCACCAGCGCGTTCCTGCACTGGGGCATCCTGCACATCCTGTTCAACAGCTGGGCGCTGTACGTGCTCGGGCCCAGCCTGGAACGCGTGCTCGGCCACGTGCGGTTCCTCGCGCTGTACCTGCTCAGCGCGCTCGGCGGGTCGGTGCTCGGCTACTGGTTCGACGATCCCCGGGTGCTCAGCGTCGGGGCGTCGGGCGCGATCTTCGGCCTGTTCGCCGCGACCTTCGTGATCGGCCGACGGCTCAACGTCGACATCCGCGGCATCGTCGTGCTGATCGTGATCAACCTGGTGATCACGTTCTGGCCCGGTACGAACATCAGCTGGACCGCCCACGTGGGCGGCCTCATCACCGGGGCCGTCATCGCCGCGGCGCTCGCCTACGCGCCGAAGTCCGCCCGCACGCCCGTACAGGTGGCGGCGCTCGTCGCCGTGCTCGCCGTACTCGGCGTGCTGGTCATGATCCGGCCGAACTTTCCGTTCCCCGTCGTGTAGGCGTGAATCCACAGGGTGTGGACAAACCTGTGGATCAGCGTCGCCGAGCGGGCGAAACCGGCGTCACCGCCACCGGGTGGACAGGATCACACCGAGGATGATGAGGCCGAACCCGATCGCGAGGTTCCACTCCTGCAGCGTGCCCAGCAGCGGCGCGTCCGTCCACACGTACCACGTGGAGATCCAGGCCACCCCGAGGATCCAGCAGGTCACCATCAGCGGCGCGAGCCACCGCGGGCTGACCTTGACCTCCTTCGCCTTCGGCGGCGGGGTGTAGACCGCCTTCTTGCGGTTCTTGGACTTGGGCACGGTAACGCTCCTGGGTAGATGCCGACGTCAAGCAAGGATAGTCGTCACGGGCGCGCAGGGGGGATCGTCCGGCGGCCGGACGGCGCGGTGCCCTGCCGCCGGGCGAGCCGACCGGGCCCGCGCGTCTCCCGGGACGATTCGCCGAAAAGACTCATCGAAACCGTGTAACGCATTCGCCCCCAGAGACGACATCAGAGTGAGGGTCTCCGCCGTTGCCCCCGAGCGGCGGAGACCCTCACTCGTTTCCGCCTAGAACCCCTCGTCGAGCGGCGGATCCTCGACCTCGCCGGGGCCGAGGCCGCCACCGCCGTCCTCGAGGGTGCCGTCGCCGGTGTCGCCACCGCCCGGGTCGCCGCCGGTGTCGCCACCGCCACCGCCGCCGAAGCCGCCGCCACCGCCGCCGCCGAAGTCACCGCCACCGGAGGGGTCGTCGGTCGACGGCCGGCTCGGGGTGTCCTGCCGCGGCCCGGTGGACACGACGAGCGTCACGGTACGGCCCGGCGTGAGGCTGGTGCCGCCGGGCGGGCTCATGCTGATCACGCTGCCCGCGGGCACGGTGTCGCTCGGCTGCTGCTGGACCCGCACCTTGAACCCGGCGCCCTCCAGCGTCTCCCGCGCGTCGTCGAGCGTCTGGCCGACCACGTTCGGCAGCTCGGTCGCCTCGACCGGCACGTAGATCTTGACCACGGAGCCCTTCGGCCGCTGGGTGCCCGGCTTCGGCGACATCTTGAACACCTTGCCGGGCGGCTGGTTCGTCGGCTCGCGGACGGTCTGCACGCTGAACCCGGCCGACTCCAGGGCCTCCTTGGCGGCGTCCTCGTCCTGGCCGATCACGTTGGGCACCTCGACCGTCTCCGGGCCCTTGGAGACGATGAGCGTGACCGTGGAGTCCCGGTCGACCTTGGTGCCGGCCTCCGGCTCGGTGCCGATCACCGTGTTCTTCTTGTACTCGTCGCTGTGCTTCTGCTTGACCTCGTCGGCCACCTTGAGCCCGGCGCTGGTGAGCGCCTCCTTGGCGCCGTCGATCGTCTGCCCGGCCACCTCGGGGATCGTCACCTGGCCGGTCGTCGCGTCACCGCTGCCGCCGCTGAGGAAGGCCCAGCCGATGCCGATGAACGCACCGATCACCAGCAGCGGGATGAGGATCCACAGCGCGGTCTTGAGCGCCTGGTTGTTCCGCCGTGCGCGGCGCCGGTCCGCCCGGCCACCGGCCTGGGTGGGCGGCCCGCCGGCGACGGGCGTGCCGAGCTCGGTCGGGGCGTACTCGTACGGCGGCAGCGCCGTGGTGCCCTGGTGGGCCGCGGGCCCGTTCGGCGCCACCATGGTCTGGGTCGCCCCGTAGGCGCCGTTGGTCATCGCCATCGTCTGGGTGGCGGAGGACTCGACCGGCATGCCGGAGAGCGCGCGCTGGATGTCGGCGCGCATCTCGGCCGCGCTCTGGTAGCGCATCGCCGGGTCCTTCGCCATCGACTTCAGCACGATCGCGTCGGCCCACGGCGGGATCGACGGGTCGAGCTGCGACGGCGGGATCGGCTCCTCCCGCACGTGCTGGTAGGCGATCGCGACGGGGGAGTCGCCGGTGAACGGCGGCTGCCCGGTGAGCAGCTCGTACAGGACGCACCCGGTCGAGTACAGGTCGCTGCGCGCGTCCACCCGCTCACCGCGCGCCTGCTCCGGCGACAGGTACTGGGCCGTGCCGATCACCTGCGCGGTCTGGGTCATCGTGGCCGCCGAGTCGGCCATCGCCCGGGCGATGCCGAAGTCCATCACCTTGACATCGCCGTTGCGGGTGATCATGACGTTCGCGGGCTTGATGTCCCGGTGCACGATCCCGCCGCGGTGGCTGTAGTCGAGCGCCCGCAGGATGCCGTCGGTGAGCTCGAGGGCGCGCTCGGGCGGAAGCTTGCGTTCCTGGCGCAGGATCTCGCGCAGGGTCTTGCCCTCGACGAACTCCATCACGATGTACGGCACCGGCGTGCCCGTGGAGCGGTCCTCGCCGGTGTCGAACACGGCGATGATCGAGGGATGGTTGAGCGAGGCCGCCGACTGTGCCTCCCGGCGGAAACGCGCCTGGAAGGTCGCGTCCCTGGCCAGATCCGCCCGGAGCGTCTTGATGGCGACCACGCGGTCCAGCCGGAGATCCCGTGCGCGGTACACCTCGGCCATGCCGCCGCGCCCGACGACTCCGTCGAGTTCGTAGCGGTTGTCTAGCCGCCGAGGCTGAGTCGTCATGTCCTGCACTGTCCCTTGCCATTCATCTCGGGTGCCGACGCGCCCTGAGGCTGCCGCTGTCCATCATCGACCCAATACCGCATCACGTCTCCCCGTCCGGGGTTTCCGTCTCGGTCGGGGTCGGGGTGACCGAAGGAGTCGGCGTCTCACTTGGCGTTGGCGTGGGGGTGGTCGGCGGTGTCGGGGTGGGGGTCGAGGACGGTTCCTCGCGCGTCGGCGTGGGGGTGGTGCTCGGGGTCTGGGACGGCTGAGGCGTCTCAGATGCCGACCTATCAACCGTAGCCGACGGAGGCGGAATGGGCCGCGCCGACTTCCCAGGAGCTATGGGCAAAGTTGCGTGCCGATCCGGTCCAGCGGAGGTCGGCGCGGTGGTGGGCGCCTGGGTGACCTGACCGGTCGGCTCGACCGGGCTCTGGGTCACCCCGGTGTCCCGCAGCGCGACGAACGCGAGCGCGGCGATGCCCGCCGCGGCCGCGGTCCCGGCCACGGCGAGGACCACGGTGGTGGCCCGCCGCCGGGGCGGCGCGGCCTGCCCCAAGTCGGCGTGCACGCCCGGCGGCACTCCCGGGATCGCGTCCGACGGGTACACCCCGGGCTCGCCCGGGCGGGCCGAGGGGCCGGTGGCGGGCCCCGGCGCCGGACCCATGGGCCCGGACGGATGGCCGGCCGCCGCGGTGTCGCCGTGCCGTACCGGCCGCCAGGAGGGGTCGGTCACGGTGCGCAGGTCGGCGCCCGCGGTGCCGGCGGCGAGCTGCTCGCGCAGCCGCGCGGCGTGCTCGGCGAGCTCCTCGGCGGGCCCCGGCCGCTTCTCCGGGGCCTTGGAGAGCATCGCCATCACCAGGTCGCGCACCGGCCCGGGCACGTGCGGGGGCAGCGGTGGCGGCGGCTCGTTGAGGTGCATGAGCGCGATCGCCACCTGGGTGTCGGCGACGAACGGCGGCCGCCCGGCCAGGCACTCGTACGCGACCACGCCGAGCGAGTAGATGTCGGTCGCGGGGGTGAGCGGGCTGCCCGAGGCCTGCTCCGGGCTGACGTACTGGGCCGTGCCGAGCACGGTGCCGGTCCGGGTCATCGGCGCGGCCTGCAGCGCCCGCGCGATGCCGAAGTCGGTGATCTTGACCTGGCCGGTCTCGGTGATGAGCAGGTTGCCGGGCTTGATGTCCCGGTGGATGACGCCCGAGCGGTGGGCGGCGTACAGCCCGCGCGCGGTCTGGGAGACCAGGTCGAGGGTGATGTCCGCGGTCAGCGTGCCGTGCCGGGCGAGGATCGCCGACAGCGGCTCGCCGACCACCAGCTCCATCACCAGGTAGGCGCCGTCCTCCTGCTCGCCGTAGTCGAACACCTGGGCGATGCCGGGGTCGGTGAGCCCCGCGGTGATCCGCGCCTCGTGCCGGAACCGCTCCCGGAACGACGGGTCGGCGGCGACGTGCTGGCGCAGCAGCTTCACGGCGACCTCGCGGCCGAGCAGCTCGTCCACCGCCCGCCAGACCTCGCCCATCCCGCCGGCGGCGATGCGTCCGGTCAGCCGGTACCGGTTGCCCAGCAGCAGGTTGCCGGAGGTCACCGCCGGAGCACCGCCTGCATGACCTCGCGGGCGACCGGGGCGGCGGTCCCGCCGCCGGTGGCCCGGTCGCCGGCCGCGCCGGACTGCACGAAGACGCACACCGCGACCTTCGGGTTCTCGGCCGGGGCGAAGCCGATGAACCACGCGTGCGGCGGCGCGTTGTCGGACGTCTCGGCGGTACCGGTCTTGCCGCCCACGGTGACGCCGGGGATCTGCGCGGCGGTCGCGGTGCCCTGGGCCACCACCGAGACCATCATCTGCCGGAGCTTGCGGGCGGCGTCGGGCGACATCGCCTCGCTCAGCTCGTCGGGCTCGGTCTCCTCGAGCGTGTCGCCGTCCGGGCTCACCACCTTGTCGACCAGGTACGGCTTCATCACCGTGCCGTCGTTGGCGACGGCGGCGGCGACCATCGCCATCTGCAGCGGCGTCATCTGCACGCTGCGCTGGCCGATCGAGGCCATGGCGAGCGCGGCGTCGTCCTCCTTCTTCCCGATGCTGCTCGTGGCCACGTTGAGCGGGATCTGCAGCGGCTCGCCGATGCCGAACCTCGCCGCCTGCTCCTTCATCTTCTCGTAGCCCAGCTGCATACCGATCTTGGCGAACGGCGTGTTGCAGGACTTCTCAAGCGCGAACTGCAAGGTCACCCGCCCGGAGCCGCACGCCGCGCCGGCGTAGTTCGGCAGCCCCACCGTGGTGCCCGGCAGGGGGAGCACCTGCGGGGCGTCGACCATGGTCTGCGGCCCGACGGTGTCGTCCTCGCTGAGCAGGGCGGCCGTGGTGACCACCTTGTACGTCGAGCCCGGGGCGTACGTGGTCTCGATCGCCCGGTTGAGCAGCGGCTGGTCCTTGTCGGCGTCGAGCTTGTTGTACGCCTGCGCCACCTTGCCCTTGTTCGGCACGGCAAGCTCGTTGGGGTCGTAGGTGGGCAGCGACACCATCGCCTTGATCGCGCCGGTCTTCGGGTCGAGCGCGACCACGGCGCCCTTGCGGCCGGCGCGGCGCAGCGACTCGTACGCGGCCCGCTGCGCTCGCGGGTCGATGGTGAGCTCGATGTCCGCGCCGCGGGTCGGCTTGTTGGTGAGCAGGTCGACCGCGCGGCGCACGACCAGGTCGGCCGAGGTGCCGTCGAGCAGCTTGTTCCGGGCCGCCTCGATGCCGCGCTCGCTCTCCGGGGCGAAGAAGCCGATGACGTGCGCGTACAGCCGCCCGTTGCGGTACCGGCGCTCGAACCGGATGTCGCCCTTGGTGTCGACCGACTCGGCGATCACCTCGTTGCCCGCGATGATCCGGCCGCGCTGGTTCTCGTACCGCTCGAAGAACCGGCGGAAGTTCCGGTTGTCCTCGCGGAGCTCCTCGGCCTTCACCACCTGCAGGTAGTTCACGTTGACCAGCAGCAGGCCGAACATCACCAGGCAGGCGACCGCAACCCGCTTGAGCGTGCCGTTCATCGCTGCATCACCTGCGTGAGCCCCTCGTCCTGGATGGCCTGCGGCGGCGGCCGGCGCGCCGCGTCCGATATGCGCACCAGCAGCGCGATGAGGATCCAGTTGGCCAGCAGGGCGGAGCCGCCCTGGGACATGAACGGCGTCACCAGACCGGTCAGCGGGATGAGGTTGGTCACGCCGCCGACGATGATGAACACCTGCCAGGCCAGGATGAAGCTTAGGCCACCGGCCAGCAGTTTGCTGAACGGATCCCGGGCGGCGAGCGCGGTGCGCAGGCCGCGCTCCACGATGAGCGCGTAGCACATGAGCAGCGCCATCAGCCCGGTGAGGCCGAGCTCCTCGCCCGTCGCCGGGAAGATGAAGTCGGAGAACGCCAGGGGGATGCGGTACGGGTGGCCCTGGCCCAGCCCGGTGCCGAGGATGCCGCCCGAGCCGAGGCCGAACAGGCCCTCCATGAGCTGGTAGCTGCCGCCGGCGGCCCGCTCGTAGAACTCGTTGCTCTCCGGGTTGAGCCAGACCTCGAACCGGTGGCCGACGTGCGAGAAGATCTGCCCGGCGAGGAAAGCGCCGCCGACGAACAGCGTCAGGCCGATGAGCACCCACGCGGTGCGGCCGGTGGCGATGTAGAGCATGCTGATGAAGCCGCCGAACAGCAGCAGCGAGGTGCCGAGGTCCTTCTGCAGCACGAGGATGCCCACGCTGATGCCCCAGATCACGAGGATCGGGCCGAGGTCGCGGGCCCGCGGCAGGTCGATGAAGAGCAGCCGCCGCCCGACGAGCGCGAGCACGTCGCGTTTCGCCACGAGGTAGCCCGCGAAGAACACCACGAGCGCCAGCTTGGCGAACTCGCCCGGCTGCACGCTGAAGCCCACGTTGATCCAGATGCGGGCGCCGTTGATCTCGCGGCCGATGAACGGCAGCAGCGGCAGGATGAGCAGGACCACGCCGAGCGCGCCGGCGGTGTAGGTGAACCGCTGGAGCAGGCGGTGGTCGCGGAGCACCACCAGGGTCACCGTGAACATCACGATGCCGACCGCGGTCCACGTGATCTGCTGGGTGGCCGAGGCGCCGGTACGCCACGGGGCCTGCTCGATCCGGTAGATCATCACCAGGCCGACCCCGTTCACCAGCGTGACCAGCGGCAGGATGAGCGGGTCCGCCCAGGGCGCGAACTTGGCCAGCACCAGGTAGGCGATGAGCATGAGGCCGCCGAGGCCCAGGCCGTACGTGAGCATGCCGGCCGGGACCTGGCCGTCGATCCCGATGCCGACGCTCGCGTACGCGGCCATGATGATCCCCACGGCGAGGGCGAGCATGAACAGCTGCGCGCCGCGCCGCTTGGGGGGCATCGGGACTGCGGATCCCGCGTCGACGCTCACCCCGAGGCCCTCCTGCTCGGGCTCGGGCTCTCCTCGGCGTTCCGGCCGGTCGGCTCGTCACCGGTCTCCTGCCGGTTCGCCTGGCGGCCCTCGGCGCCCTGCCGGTCGCCGCGGGTGTCCTGCTCGGTCTCGGCGTCCGCGGCGGGCTCCTCGGTCTCCGCCGCGGCCTCGCCGGCGTCCTCCCGGTCCCGGTTCGGCCGGGACGACGCCACCGCCGCGAGCTTGTTGATCTCCTCCTTGCCGGCGGCGAGGCTCGGCACCGCGATGCCGTTGCGCACCCGGCCCTGCTGCGGCTGGGGGAGCGCGGAGACGGCGAGGCTGCTGCGGTGCGCGACCTCGAAGAGCTGGATGGGGCCGAGCTCGGCGTCGATGCCCTGGAAGACGACGATCTCGTCCTTGTCGGCGCCGACGTAGAACTGCTGGTTGATCCACTGCATGGCGTACCAGCCGCCCACGGCGAGCCCGGCGGTGACCACGCCGAGGGTGGCGAGCACCATGGGCCAGATCCGGCGCTTGCGGCGGGGCACGGCCCGCGCGTACGAGGTGGTCTCGTCCGGCCCGTCCTCCTCCTCGTCGCCGAGGACGACGGGCTGCGGCGCGGTCGCGGTGGGCGATCTCCCGCTGCTGATCAGCTCGGTGAGGTCGCGGAACCGGCTCGAGCCGGCCGCTCCCACGATCACGGTCTTCAGCTCCGGCAGCGGCTGGCCGTCCTCGACCTCGATCACGTCGGCGACGATGCAGGTGATGTTGTCCGGCCCGCCGCCGCGGTTGGCGAGGTCGATGAGCTGGCGTACCGCCGCCTCCGGGTCCTCGTACGTGGTGAGCGTGTGGTGCAGCGTCTCCGCGCTCACCACCGTGGACAGGCCGTCGGAGCACAGCAGGTAGCGGTCGTTCACCTGCGCGACGCGGAGGGTGAGGTCCGGGTCGACCTCGCCGCTGCCGTCGAGCGCGCGCAGCAGGATCGACCGCTGCGGGTGGGTGGCCGCCTCCTCCTGGGTGATACGTCCGTCATCCACCAGCGACTGCACGAGCGTGTGGTCGTGCGTGATCTGATAGAGCTCGCCGTTCCGCAGCAGATAGGCCCGCGAGTCCCCGACGTGGACCAGGGCGACCTCGGGCCCGTTCCACAGCATCGCGGTGAGCGTGGTGCCCATGCCCTTGAGGCTCGGGTCACGGGTGACCATCTCGTGCAGCTGGCGGTTGGCGTTCCGGACCGCTGCCTCGATCGCGCCCAGCAGGTCACCCCCGGGGATCTCGTGCTCCAGGGACGACAGTGCGGCGATCGCGACCGAGCTGGCCACCTCGCCGTGAGCGTGCCCGCCCATACCGTCGGCGACGGCGAGCAGGCGCGAGCTCGCGTACGCCGAGTCCTCGTTCCCTTCGCGGAGGAGGCCGACGTCCGAGCGGGCCGCGTAGCGGAGTGCGATGGTCATTTGCGCAATTCGATGACGGTCTTACCGATGCGGATCGGAACGCCGAGCGGCACCGGAGTGGGGCGGGTGATTTTCGTGCGGTCCAGGTAGGTCCCGTTGGTCGAACCGAGATCTTCCACGATCCATTGCCCGTTCTGCGGATAGAGCCGCGCGTGCCGGCTTGACGCGTAGTCGTCGGCGAGCACCAGCGTGGAGTCGGGGGCCCGGCCGATGGTGATGGGCGCGTCGGTGAGGTTGATGACGGTGCCTTGCAGAGGGCCACCGGTGACGATCATCTGCCTCGGTTCACCCCTCTTAGGCTTCGACGCAGTTGTCGCGGGCTTGGTTGGCTTCGGTGCGGCGGACGCCGGCCGTGCTCCGAACAAGTCTGTCCGGATCACGCCGACCGCGGCAATCACAAAGAACCACAGCACCGCGAGGAACGCGAGCCGGATCAGCAGCAGCGTGAGTTCGGACATGGACCGTCTGTCTACCTCTAATCGCGCCGGAAGACCAAGGTCGTGCGTCCCAACGTCACTCGCGTGCCATCCGTAAGCTCGACCCGGCGAACCGGCTGCCCGTTGACGAAGGTTCCGTTCGTGGAGCCGAGATCCACCAGGATCACCTGCTGACCTTCGACCCGCAATTCGGCATGATGCCGCGAAACTCCCGGGTCCACCAGCCGAAGATCGCAATCCGTGCCACGGCCGAGCAGGGTCACCGGAGTGGTCAGCTCGTACGAGCGCTGGCCCTGCGGGTCGTCCTGGGTGGAGACGAGCAGGCGCGGGCGGCCGGGGAACATGCCGCGCGGCTGGGGCATGTCGGTCACCGGCTGCCGGATCTCGTCCTGCTCCACGGTGGCGCCGCGGATCACGCCGGAGCGGATGCGGAACAGGCCCACGGCGAGGTCCTCGGCGCGCTCGAAGCGCACCCGGACCGGGCCGACGAACGAGTAGCCCTGCTCCTTGGCGTACTCGCGGGCGAGGTTGGCGAGCTCGTGGCTGAGGCTGTCGGCGTACACCTCCAGCCGCTCGCTGTCGGTCACCGACAGCTCGACCACGAAATCGTTGGGCACGAGCGTGCGCCCCTGGGCCACGATCGCGGCCCGCTCGTCCATCTCCCGCTGGATCGCGCTGGCGACCTCGACCGGCTGAAGGTCAGATTTGAACGCCCGCGCAAAGGCCCCCTCGACCAACCCTTCGAGCCTTCGCTCGAAGCGCTGCAGGACTCCCACCGGGTACCTCCCTTCCGTACTTCCACTGGTCGAGTCCGCCTCACCCGCAGGCCGGCTCGCTGCACCGACCGTGCCCGGCTCGGCACCCTCCCTGCGTGCCACTCCTCACGACCACCTGGAAGCCGGTGCCCCTCGCCACCTACTTCCGGCTTTCGTCGTCTAGAGGGATCGTATCCGGGTTCCTCACCACTGGCTGTTCCGTGCTAGCCTTTCCACGCACCCAAACAACGGGCGGGTGGCGGAACGGCAGACGCGCACGGTTCAGGTCCGTGTGTCCGTGAGGACGTGAGGGTTCAAATCCCTCCTCGCCCACGCGTGAACCTCCGGTGGCACCGGAAACGGTGAGCCACCGGAGGTTTTTTCATGCCCGCCCGCGCGAGGCGCGCACGCCGGTCGCCGCGGAGGCGGGCGGGCGGCGCCGGTGACCGGCCCCCTGGCGCGGGCCGCCCGGCGGGCCTTCGGGCCGGCGCGGAACGGCTCCGCGGCCCCGGAGGCCTTTCTCACACCCGCCTCGTTGGTCACAAGCCGGTAAAAACTTGCTGAGAGTCTCCGGGGTGCCGAAGGGCCCGCGCCCGCGACCCGTGGAGCGGAATGGCGGGCCGCGAGCCGGTACGGCACGGCCGCCCGCCGGGCCGTACCCGCGAGGCGCCCGGCGGCCCTTGTGGCCCGGCGTGGCCCGCCTCAGGGCGCGGCCCCCGGGTACGGCGGTGCGCGGCGGCGGTCAGGCGGTGAGCAGCTGGTTGATCAGGTCGTTGCGGGTGATCAGGCCGACCACCTGGCCGCCGGAGGTGACCAGGCCCAGGTGGGCGCGCGCGTCCTGGAGCGCGGCGAGGGCGTCCGGCACCGTGGTGGCCGCGTCGAGGCGCGGCGCGCAGGTGGCGAGGTCGCGCGGCCGGGCCTCCGGCCGCAGCAGCGCGTCCCGCACGTGCAGCACGCCGAGCACGTCCTGCGGGCCGTCCCCGGTCACCAGCAGCCGCAGGTGGTTGGTCCGGGCGGCGACCCGGCGGATCTCGGCCGCGCTCGCGTCCGCGTCCACCCGGGCGGCCTCGCCGATCGGGCGGGCGAGCGGCCCGATCGTCTCGTCGTGCACCCGCAGCGCCCGGGTGAGCAGGTCGTGCTCGTCCCGGTCGAGCAGGCCCATCCGCCCGGACTCGCCGACGAGGATGGCGAGCTGGTGCGGGGTGCGCGCGGTGGCGAGCTCGTCGCGCGGCCGTACCCCGAACAGCCGGAGCATGCCGTTGGTGAGCCCGTTGAGCGTGGCGATCAGCGGGCGGGCGAGCCAGGTGAAGCCGCGGAACGGCAGGGCGAGGCCCATCGCGGCCGCCTCGGCGTGGGTGAGCGCCCACGACTTGGGCGCCATCTCACCCGCGACCATGTGGAGGAAGGTGACGAGCGCGAGGGCGAAGGCGAAGGCGACCGGGGCGCGCAGCGACCCGGGCACGCCCACGAGGCCGAAGACGGGTTCGAGCAGGTGCTCGATCGCGGGCTCGGCCACCATGCCGAGGCCGAGCGAGCAGAGCGTGATGCCGAGCTGGGCGCCGGCGAGCATGAGGGTGAGCTCGCGGCCGTTGCGGACCGCGGCGCGGGCGACGGTGCGGACGAGCCGCCCGCCGCGGGCGGCGGTCTCCTCCAGGCGGTGCCGCCGGGCGCTCACCACGGCGAACTCGGCGGCGACGAACAGGCCGTTGGCGACGAGGAGCACGACGCCCAGCAGGATCGCGGCGAGGGTGTTCATCGGGCCGCCGCTCCCCGGCTGCGAACCGGCCGGCCGGATCTTCGATGGATCGGCGAATTCTTCAGAGTCGTCATCTGCGGTGAGGGTGGGTTCCAGGTCCGCTGGTGGTCATCGGAAAGCGGGTGGGCACGCGCCGGTCAGCCGGCCACGCGCGCGACCCGTACCTTGTCGGGCACGCGGCGCTGCACGCCGAGCACGGTGAGCACGGCGGTGTAGGTGGGCTGCTCGTCGTCGTCCTCGAGCGAGGACCCGTTGACGAGCGGCACCGTGACGGTGTCGCCGGGCTCGGGCAGCCGGCCGAGCCGCGCCATCACCAGGCCGCCGATCGTGTCGTACTCCTCGCTCTCCGGCAGGCACAGGCCGGTGGCGCGCTCCACCTCGTCGAGGCGCAGCGTCCCGGCGACGTGCCAGGTGCCGTCGTCGCGGGCCTCGGCGCGCAGCGGCTCGGGGTCGTTCTCGTCGACCAGCTCACCGACGAGCTCCTCGGCGAGGTCCTCGATCGTGATGATGCCCGCGAGCCCGCCGTACTCGTCGATCACGCAGGCGAAGTAGTCGTCGGCCGCGCGCATCTCCTTCAGTACGGCCGGCAGCGGCAGCGTCTCGGGCACGAGCAGCGCGGGCCGGGCGAGCCGGGACAGCGGCGCGCCGTCGTCGCCGCTCTCGATCGCCCGCACCACCTCGTGGAGCCCGATCACGCCGACGACGTCGTCCCCGGAGTCGAGCACCGGGTAGCGGGAGTGCCCGGCGCGCTTGAGCACGTCGAGCACGTCGGCGACGGTGCGGTCGGCGCGCAGCGAGACCACGCGCGGCCGCGGCACCATCACGTCCTCGGCGGTGCGGTCGCCGAACTCCAGGGCGCGCTCGAGCAGCTCCGACAGCCGGTGCGGCAGCTCGCCGGCGGCCTCGGACTCGGCGATGATGCGGGCCAGCTCCTCGGGGGTGGCGCCGTGCTCGACGTGCTCGACCGGCTCCACGCCGATCCGGCGCAGCAGCCGGGTGGCGGCGCCGTCGAACAGCCGGATCACCGGCCCGGCGACCGCGAGGTAGACGAGGGTCGAGCGGGCGAGGAACTTCGCCACCGCCTCGGGCCGGGCGATGCCGAGGTTCTTCGGGGCGAGCTCGCCGAACACCATCTGCACGGCCGTGGCGATCACCAGCCCGATGGCGACCGCGATGCCCGGCACCGCGGCGTCGGGGAGGCCGAGGGCGAGCAGCCCGGGGCGGACCACGTCCGCGATCGCGGGCTCCGCGATGAACCCGACGAGCAGGGTGGTGACGGTGATGCCGAGCTGGGCGCCGGACAACATGAACGAGAGCCGGTCGGTGACCGCGAGGGCGCGGCCCGCCGCGGCGTCACCGGCGGCGGCCTGTTCCCGCAGCAGCGGGCGGTCGGCGGCGAGGAACGCGAACTCCTGGGCGACGAAGTAGCCGGTTCCCAGGGTGAGCAGGAGAACGGCCAACAGGCCAAGGAAGGTTTCCATCAGCGAGCACACCGTCCCGCAGGGCGACGATGTGCCCGACGTTGTTGTGGGTCACCCGTGCCGGAGCACGGGCAGGTACTCCACGGGTCCGAGCCGGACACGTCCATCCCTTCACTCAAGGTCTACTTACGATAACGGGCGAGACCCGTCCGTGTGTTCCGAGTGTTCCCCGTTTCCGGTTCGCTCCGCCAGAGCCGGGCCGTGTATCTCTATGCCGGACACAACTCGCTCACTTGCAAGCGAATCGCAAGCGAGCGGACGTAGCGTCAGAATCGGGCCTCGGTCCGCCGACCGCCGGATGCGCGGGTAGGGTCGTGCGTCGCCGGTCGCGCCGGGGCCTCCCGCGTTCGGGGAGGCGGACGCGCCCGGGGCGGCACCGGATCCGGGCGGGCGCGCCGGATCGCGGCCGTGGAGAACGGTGGACAGGCCACGCCGACGGAGCGGAGGAGGAGCGGTGAGCGATTGGCCGGGTGCGGAGGACGACCGCACACGGGTGGTACGGCGACCGGGGCAGACGCCGCCGCCACCGCCCGCGTGGGACGTCCGCGGCGGTTCCGCCCCGCCACCGGGCCCGGGTGAGCCGACCTCCCGCCCGGGTGAGTCGCCGTCCGGCCGCCGCCTCGACGAGACCATCGTGCGCAAGGTCTCCCGGGTGTACGGCAGGCCGCGCTCGGGACGCAGCCCGGTCGAGCCGCTGCGGCCGCGCGGCCGGGGCTCCGGCGGCGACCGGGCGCCGCGCGACCCGCGGCGGATCGGGAAGATCGTCCTCGGGTCGCTGGTGGGGCTGGTCGTGCTCGTGCTCGTGGCCGGGATCGGCCTGTACGGCTGGCTCTCCTCCCGGATCAACGGCATCGAGGTGTTCGAGGACTACGAGGGCCGCCCGGCCGAGACCCCGGGCCAGGACTGGCTGCTCGTCGGGTCCGACAGCCGCGAAGGGCTGTCCAAGGCCGACCGCAGGAGGCTCGCCACCGGCCGCGCGGTGGGCAAGCGCACCGACACGATGATGCTGCTCCACATCCCCGAGGACGGCGGCCGGCCGACCCTGGTGAGCCTGCCCCGCGACTCGCTCGTGCCGATCGACGGGCACGGCCGGGACAAGCTCAACGCCGCGTACTCGGTGAAGGGCGGCGGCCCCAAGCTGCTCGTGCGGACCGTGGAGAAGGTCACCGGCATCCGGATCGACCACTACATGGAGATCGGGTTCGCCGGGTTCGTGCAGATCGTGGACGCGGTCGGCGGGGTGGAGATCTGCGTCAAGCAGAACATCAAGGACCCCAAGGCCGGGCTCAACGTGAAGAAGGGCTGCCAGGAGATGGACGGCGCGACCGCGCTCGGCTACGTGCGCACCCGCGCCACCGGCGCGATCCCCGACTTCGAGCGCACCCAGCGGCAGCGGCAGTTCTTCTCCGCGGTGGTGAAGAAGGCCGCGAGCCCGGGGGTGCTGTTCAACCCGTTCAAGGGCATCCCGCTCGCCGCCGCGGCCACCGACGCGGTCACCGTCGACGAGGGCACCGGCACCTTCGACCTGCTGTCGCTCGGGCTGGCGATGAGCGACGACCCGGTGAACACGGTGGTGCCGACCGCGTCGTTCCCCACCATCAACGGGGTGAGCTACGTGCAGTGGGACCGGGAGAAGGCGCTGAAGCTGTTCAACGCGCTCGCCCAGGACAAGCCGGTGCCCAAGGAGGTGCTCGCCAAGTGACGGGTACGGCGTGGCACGCCCGGCGCCCGCGGCGCGTGCCGCGCCCTCCCCGGCCGGAAGTCCGCCCGGGTACGGCGGCGCGCCCGCGGTCGTCCACAGGCTGTTGATGATTATGCCCATCTGTGGAAAACCCTGTGGATGATCGGCCCGCGGGCTGTGGATGATCCGCGCCGTCCGGCCGACGGCCGTGGCCGGGGACGTACCGTGGGGGTATGCCGGAGCTGCCGGAGGTGGAGGCGCTCGCCGGGTTCCTGCGGGAGCGGGCGGTGGGCCACACGGTGCTGAACGTCGAGGTTCCGGCGTTCCAGGCGCTGAAGACCGTGGACCCGCCGGTGGCCGCGCTGCGCGGGCTGACCCTGCGGGACGTGGCGCGGCACGGCAAGTTCCTCGACCTCGCGTTCGGCGAGCCCGGGCTCCACCTCGTCGTCCACCTCGCCCGCGGTGGGTGGCTGCGCTGGCGGGACGACCTCGCCGGGGCGCGGCCCGCGCGCCCGGGCAGGGGGCCGCTCGCCGCCCGGGTGCGCTTCACACCCGACGAGACCGGCCGCACGCCCGGATTCGAGCTCACCGAGGCGGGCACCCAGAAGCGGCTCGCCGTCTACGTGGTGCGCGACCCGGCCGAGGTGCCGGGCATCGCCACGCTCGGGCCGGATCCGCTCGCCGGCGACTTCACCCCGGAGGTGCTGGGGCGCATCGTGGGCGGCAGCCGTACCCGGATCAAAGGGCTGCTGCGCGACCAGCGGGTGATCGCCGGGATCGGCAACGCCTACTCCGACGAGGTGCTGCACGCGGCCCGGATGTCGCCCTTCAAGATCGCCGGGACGCTCACCGACGCGCAGGTGGCCGGCCTGCACGAGGCGATCGTGACCACGCTGCGCGAGGCGGTGGAGCGGGCGCGCGGGCTCGCCGCCGCGGACCTGAAGGCGGAGAAGCGCAGCGGGCTGCGGGTGCACGGCCGTACCGGCGAGCCGTGCCCGGTCTGCGGGGACGTGATCCGGGAGGTGTCCTTCGCCGACTCGTCCCTGCAGTACTGCCCGACCTGCCAGACCGGCGGCCGCCCGCTCGCCGACCGGCGCATGTCCCGCCTGCTCAAGTGACCGCCGCGCGGGCGCGGCGGCGTGTCCCGGCGGCGGGTGTCGTCCGCGGAGCTGCCAGAATGGCCGGGTGAACGTACCGGAAACCCCTGTTCATGCCGTCCCCGACGACGCCTTCCTGCTGGATGTGCGGGAGCCCGAGGAGTGGGTGGCCGGGCACGCCCCGGGCGCGGTGCACATCCCGCTCTTCGACCTGCCCGCCCGCGTCGCGGAGGTACCCGAGAACGTGACCGTGTACGTGGTGTGCCGGGTCGGCGGGCGCTCGGCCCAGGCGACCGCGTGGCTCAACCAGCTCGGGCGCAAGGCGGTCAACGTGGCGGGCGGCATGATGGCCTGGGCCGCGGCCGACCGGCCGATGGTCGCCGAGAACGGGCAGCCGCCGTACGTGGCCTGACGCCACGGCACGGCACGACCAGGGCGGCCCGGAGCCCTGCGCGGGCTCCAGGCTCCCGGTACGGACGCCTGTGGGCGAGGCCGGAGGCCCGCTCGCCACCTGGTACGGCCGCGCACCGGCACACGCTCCGGCGAGCGTCGATGTCCGGATTTTCGTGCGGCACGGAATGGGTGCCGCACCTTTTTCTCAACGCCTTTCGCGCGGTGTCCCCCACTCCGGCGCCCGGGTGATCGCCGAGACGGCGAGGCCGGGCGGACGGGCCGTGCCGCGGCGGGGCGGCCCCTCCCGGGGTCGGTTTACCTCGCCCTGGCATAATCCGGCACAAAGTAAAGAAACCGCGGGAGCTCGGGCGAGACCGGGCTGAGAGGGCGGCTATCCGCAGCGGACGCGCCGCCGACCGCCGAACCTGTCCGGATAATGCCGGCGTAGGGAGCGTGTGATGGGGCCTGCCGCCGCCCGGAGTGAGTCCACTCGGTCCAAGCGCGACGAAGTTCCTCTCACCCTCGACGAAGCCCCTCCCCAGACCCTCGGCCTCCTCGACCAGGGGGCGTTCTGGGCGAACCTCGGCGTCAGCCTGCTGGGGTTCTCGGGGGCGCTTGTCCTGATCAACCCCCTCGGCGACGAGCCGCTGACCTTCACCGGCGCGATGCTCGCCGCGGTGATCGGCAGCCTCGTCGGCACCGCCATGGTCGGCCTCGCCGCCGTGCCGGGGGCGTACACCGGGCAGCCCGCCATGGTGCTGCTGCGCGGGCTGTTCGGGGCACGGCTGTCGTACGTGCCGACCGTGCTCAACATCATCCAGATGCTCGGCTGGGGCGCCTTCGAGCTCTGGGTCATCGCACAGGGCGCCCGTGCCATCGTCGGTGACGCCGTGCCGTACGCGGCCTGGGTGATCGCCGCGGGGGTGCTCACCACCGCGCTCACCATCCGGCCGCTCGGCTCGATCCGGCTGCTGCGCCGGTACGTCACCGTCGGCGTGATCATCTCGATGGTCTGGCTCTCCGTGGCGCTCGTCGCGGAGGGGCCGTCGCTCGGCGGCGGGTCCTGGGCGGCCTTCGCCCCGGCGATGGACTACGTGATCGCCCTGTCGGTCTCCTGGGTGCCGGTGGCGGCCGACTACGCGCGCCACTCCCGGTCCGGCTCGGCGGCGTTCACCGGCGTGGTCGGCGGGTACACGATCGCGCAGGTCGCGTGCCTCGCGCTCGGCATCGTCGCCCTCGCCCTGGTGGGCAACGACGAGAACCGGGTGTGGAGCGCGTTCGTGGCGGCGCCGCTCGGCGCGCTGTTCTTCGGCATCCTCGTGCTGCGCGAGGTCGACCAGTCGTTCGCGAACGTCTACTCCACGGCGATGTCGCTGCAGAACCTCATGCCCCGGGTGGACCGGCGGCTGTTCAGCGTCACGATCGGCGTGCTCACCACGCTGATCGCGCTCGTGGTCGACGTGAACTCCTACGGCGCCTTCCTCAGCGTGATCGGGGCGGTGTTCACCCCGATGTTCGCCGTGCTCGTCGTCGACTACTTCGTGCTCGGCGGCCGGGGGCGGTGGGACATCTCGGAGACCGCGCCGTCCCGGTGGGGCATGGTGCCGCCGTGGCTGCTCGGCTTCGCCACCTGGTGGATCCTCGCCGCCCAGCCCGAGGGCTCCTGGTGGGACGCGATGTGGGTCGCGGCGCGCGAGGCGGCCGGGTTCACCCCCGCGCCGTGGATGAGCGCGGCGGTCGGGTCGTTCCTCGTGTCGGCGCTCGTCACCCTCGCGGCCGGCGCGGTACGGCGGAGGCGCGCCCGGGCCGCGAGCGAGGCCCGCTAGCCCGCGGCGGGGGACCGGCGTGGCCGGGGCCGAGGTTCCCCCGGTCCCCCGCCGGCGTCACGGCGGCCCGCCGTACCGGGGTCAGCCGGCGGTGATGCCCTCGAGCGCGAGCAGGTGGCGCTTCGCCTCCGGGCCTCCGGCGTACGCGCCGGGGCCGCCGTCGCCCTCGATCGCGCGGTGGCACGGCACGATCAGGCAGACCGGGTTCGCCACGAGCGCGTTGGAGACCGCGTGCAGCGCCTGCGGGCGGCCGATGCGGGCGGCGAGCTCGGCGTGCGTGGTCACCGTCCCGTACGGCACGGCGAGCATCATCTGCAGCACGGTCCGGGCGAAGGGCGTGGCGAGCCGCAGGTCAACGGACGCGGTGAAGGTGCGCAGCCGCCCCGCGAAGTAGGCGTCGATCTCGCGCCGGAGCGGGTCGAGCCGCCGCGGGTCGGGGCCGATGAAGCCGCCGATCTCCCGGCCCACCCGCTCGAAGATCGCGTGCTCGTCCTCGAAACTGCAGGCCGCCACGCCGCGAGAGGTGACCGCCAGCACCAGGCGGCCGACGGGTGTGTCCGTGGTACCGAAGGCGATCTCGGGTGGTTCCGCCCCGACGTAGCCGGGCGCGGTCACCCGAATCAGGGCTTCCAGATCTGGTGTCGGCATTGGCCACGTCCTCTCACCGCGGTCGGCATGGGCGCGTTCCCACCCCCGCCGACCGTTCCATCAGCGTATCGGAGCGGTCTCAGCCGCGGAAAAGCGGCATGATCAAGCATCCGGAACAGGCACGATGGGGGACGTGGGTGACGAGAGGGTCGAGAGCGCCGACGAGGAGGGCATCGCCCGCGCCGTTATCGCGAGCTCGGCCAACGCGATCGTCGCGCTCGACCGCGACCTGGTGGTTCTCACCTGGAATCCGGCCGCGGAGCGGCTGTTCGGGTGGAACGCGACAGAGCTGGTGGGCCGACGGGCGCCGATCGTCCCCGACGACCTGGTGGCCGAGCAGAACGCCGTGCTGGAGCGGGTGCGCACCGGCGGGCCGGTGACGTTACGCACCAAGCGGCTCCGCAAGGACGGCACGCTGATCGACGTGGTGGCCGACATCAGCGCGCTGCGCTCGGAGGCGGGGGCGCTGCTCGGCTACACCTTCGACTACCACCTGGCCAAGGACGACGAGGTCGCGCGCGCCCGCTACGCCCGCCGCGACCGGCTGGTGCGCCGGCTCACCGACGTGGTGGGCGACATCAACGCCGAGCTGGAGCTGCCCGCGGTGCTCGACCGGATCGCGGCGAGCGTCACCGAGCTCACCGGCGCGGACGCGGGCTGCTTCATGCTCATCGAGGGCGAGCGGTTACGCCTGGTGAGCGGGGACCGGCTGCCCGGCGAGATGCGCGGGATCACCGGCGACCTGCGGGACAGCCTCGTGGACAAGCTGCTGCGCACCGGCAAGACCGTGCTGCTCGAGACCCGGGACGCGGCCGAGCCCGGCGAGCCGATCTGGTCCCGGATGCCCGAGGTCAACGCGGTCGCGCTCGCGCTCGCCGCGGTGGGCACCCGGCCGTACGGGGCGCTGTACGCGCTGTTCGCCTCGCCGAACGTGGAGCACGTGGAGCTGGAGCTGCTCGAGCTGCTCGCCGCGCACGCGGGCATCGCGGTCGGCAACGCGCTCTCCTACCAGGAGGCGGTACGGCAGCGCGCCCACCAGCGGGCGGTGGTCGACGCGAGCGCCGACGGCATCGCCGTGCTCGACGCGTTCGGCCGGGTGGAGCAGTGGAACCCGGCCGCGGAGCAGCTCACCGGGCTCTCCGCCGAGCAGGTGATCGGCGGTCCGCCGCCGTTCCCGCTGCCGCTGCCGGGGGAGAAGCTCACCACCCAGCTTCCCTCGGGCCGCTGGCTCGACATCGTCAGCGCCGAGATCGTGGAGACCGGCGAGACGGTGGTCGACTTCCGGGACGTCACCAAGGAGAAGGAGCTCGAGGAGGCGAAGGACCTGTTCCTCGCCACCACGAGCCACGAGCTGCGCACCCCGATCACCGTGGTGCGCGGGTTCGCCCGCACCCTCGACACCAAGTGGGACAGCCTCTCCGACGCCGAGCGGCGGGCGGCGGTGCACACGATCGCGGAGCGGGCGAACTCGCTCGGGCGGCTCGTCGACCACCTCATGCTCGGCGCGCAGGCCGGGGCGGAGGAGCTGAAGATCCGGCTGGAGCGGGTCGACCTCGCCGAGCGGATCCGGGCGGCGACGCTGGGGCTGCAGACGTTCTCCGAGCTGCACCAGGTCGAGGTGGAGATCGGCGAGCTGCCCCCGGTGATCGGCGACCCGCTCGCCATCGACATCCTGCTCGACCAGCTCCTGGAGAACGCCTTCAAGTACTCGCCGGACGGCGGGCTGATCCACGTGGCGGCGTGGGCCGAGGGCGACGAGGTCGTCGTGGTGGTCGACGACGAGGGCGTGGGCATCCCGCCCGCGCACCGGGAGCGCATCTTCGAGCGGTTCGTCCAGGTGGACAGCGGCGACCGGCGCCGGTTCGGCGGCGTGGGGCTCGGTCTCTACATCGTGCGGAACCTGGCGCGCGCCCAGGGCGGGGACGTGACCGCGCACACCCGGCCGGGCGGCGGCACCCGGATGCGCCTGGTGCTGCGGGCGGCGGACGCGGCCGAGCGGCCGTCCGTGCTCGCCAGCGGGCGGCAGGTCGGCTCCGACACCCCTGAGCGGTGACGCCGCGGACACGATCCGTTCTATTGCCGAATGTGTACAAGCCGTAATCAGGGCGCGGTTTCCCTGGCCGACTAACGGGGCATTTCGGTCATATCTGTGCTGGCTTTTCCTCTGGGGGAACCGGAAACGGGGAGGTGAGTGCGTCGAGCGTCGTGCTGCTGCCGTACGCGCCGTCCAGCGTCGCCGTCGCACGCCAGCGCCTGGCCGCCGACCTTCGGGCACGGGGGATTTTCGCCGCCGTCGCCGACGATGCCGTCCTGGTGATGAGCGAGCTGCTGAGCAACGCCCTGCGGCATGCGCACCCGCTGCCGTCGGGAAAGGTCCGGGTGGCCTGGGAGTTCTCCGGGGAAAACGTCGAGGTGCGGGTGACCGACGGCGGGGCGGCGACCGCGCCGCGCGCCGGCCGGGCCACGCTCTCCTCGCTGGGCGGGCGCGGGCTCGGCATCGTCGAGTACCTGGCCGAGCGGTGGGGGGTGCGGTACGACGACGACGGCACCACCGTGTGGGCGGTCCTCCGCGTCACCGCCGAGCCCGCGGCCGAGCCCGGCGAGCCGGGCGGCCTCAACGGCCACGCCGTGACCACCTCCCGGATCGCCGAGGCCGAGATGAGCGTGTGAGGCGAGCGCGGCTGACCGCGGGTGGAGCGGCACACGCCCGGCGGTCGCCGGACCGGCGTGGCGGGCCGGAGCCCGTCCGGCACGCCCGTACGGCCGGCCGCCGGGGCGGCGGCCCGGGGAACGGCCGGGTGAGGATCAGGCGGGCGCGTGGCTCTCCGCCGGCGCGCGTGGCCGCGGGCGTCCCGCGGTGTCCGGGGCGCACGAACGCCCGGCCACCGGCCGCGGCACCGGCGCGATCGGCCCGGCGGCGTCGCCCGCGGCATACCCGCCACGAGGTCGGCCGCCCAGGCCGGGATGAGCAGGGTGACCCCGATCAGGCCGGACGCGGTCACGGCCACGAGGCCGGGCGGCCCCGCGACCAGGTCCGCGAACGGCGTCCCGGCCCGGCTATCGCGCCGAGCTCTTGCCGACGAACGTGACGACCAGGAACACGATCAGGCCGATCAGGCCGAGTACGAGGGCGAGCTTCACCAGCGCGAAGAGCGCCGGGATGATGAACGCGAAGATCACGAAGAGGGCGAGCACCGCCCCCAGGATCGCCAGGATGAGTCGGGCCATGCCCCCACGCTACGTCGTCCTCCCGCCCGTCGCGATGGCTTCGCGGGTCACAGATCCACATCGCCGCCCCGCGCGATGAGCGGGCGTGACGGGCCGGCGCGGTGCCCGCGCCCGGGGTGTCCGTGTCCTGCCGCCCGCCGGGCCAACGCGGCCGCTACGGGCGCAGGGCGGCGAGGGTGCCGACGCCCGCCGGGTCGCGGTCGGTGGACGACGGCACGATGACGAGGTCGTCGACGCCCGCCTTGACGTAGGCGGCGAGCCGGGCGGTGACCTCGTCCCGGGTGCCGAACGCGCCGATGGTGTGCACCATCTCGTCCGGGACCGCGGCGAGCAGCTCGCGCGGGTGCGGGCGGCTGCGGGCGAGCGCGACGATGTCGCCGAAGCCCGCCTGCTCGAACATGCGCGCGTACCCCGGCGCGGCCAGATACCCCACGAGGCCGCGCCGGGCCTGGTCGATCGCCGCCCGGTCCGCGTCGACCGCCGTGGGGATCCAGGCGGCGACGCGCGGCGCGGGCCGCCCGATCCGGTGCGCGGCCTCGCGCACCGCCGCGGCGAGCTCCCCGGCCGCCTCCGGGCTCACCAGGTTGACCACCATGCGGGAGGCGAACCGCGCGGCCGTCTCGACCGCGGACGGGCCGAACGCGGCCACGGTGAGCTCGGCGCCGGGCGCGGGCAGCCGCAGCCGGTAGCCGCGGGAGCGCACGTGCCTGCCGGTGAAGTCGGAGCGCTCGCCCGCGAGCAGCGGCCCGAGCGCCTCGGCGGTCTCCGCGAGCGCCGTCGCCGCCCCGGCCCGGGACCGGCCGTGCCACTCCTCGACGAGCACCGCGCTGGAGGTGCCGATCGCCACCGAGACCGGGCGGCCGGTGAGCGCGGCGACCGAGGCCGCGCCCATCGCGATCATCATCGGGTCGCGCACCGACACCGCGAACGGCCCGAGCACGAGCGACGCCCGGGTCATGCCCAGGCCCGCCGCGGTGGCCAGGGCGAAGGCGTCGTACGTCGCCATCTCGCCCACCCACACCGCCGGGTAGCCGTACTCGTCGGCGGCGCGCGCGGTGCGCAGCGCCTCCTCCGCCGGACGGTCCTGCCACAGGCCAAGCGAAACCTCGAGGTGCATGGGGCTCCTTCACATCTCCCGCCGCGCGCTCTCCGGTGGAAGCCGCCGACGCGGGCGGCTCGCGCCGGCGCCGCGGGGCGCGCCATCCCGCGGCACCGGCGCGCTGGTCGGGCGTCCGTACGGCCCGGCGTCAGCCCTGGCCGCGCAGCTCGTCGCGGAGCTGCCGCTTGAGCAGCTTGCCCAGCGGGTTGCGCGGCAGCGCCGGGCGGATCTCCAGCCGCTCGGGCAGCTTGTACGAGGCGATCTTGCGTTCCCGCAGGTACGCGGTGATGTCGTCGAGGGTCACCGTGGCGCCCTCGCGCGGCACCACCACCGCGCACACCCGCTCGCCGTACACCTCGTCCGGCACGCCGACCACCGCGACCTCGGCGACGGACGGGTGGCCGAGGATCAGGTTCTCCAGCTCGGCGGGCGCGACGTTCATGCCGCCGCGGATCACCATGTCCTTCGCCCGGTCGATGTACTCGAGGAACTGGTTGTTGTCCCCGGCGATCTGGAACACGTCGCCGGTCTTCAGGAAGCCCTCCTCGTCGAACGGGCTGGGCAGCCGATCGCCGTCCACGTACCCGGGGAACAGCATCGGGCCCCGGATCCGCAGCTCGCCGGGCACGCCGGGCTCGGTGATCTCCTCGCCGGTGGCGAGGTCGACGAGCCTCACCTCCACCTGGGTGGCGGTGCGGGCGCTCCAGGTCATGCCCGGCACGCCGTACCGGGGGAAGTAGCGGGCGCGCTCCACCGGGTCGGGCACGTCGCGCGGGGTGGTGAGCAGCGCCACGCCCTCGTTCGACCCGAAGAAGTTGATCACGCCGATGCCGTACCGCTCCTGCCAGCCCTTCACCATGTCCGGGGAGAGCGGGGCCGAGCCGGAGCCGATCATGCGCAGCGAGGAGATGTCGGTCCCGGCGAGCAGTCAGCTAGGGGATTCCACGAGCACCTCGCTGCCGCGCAGCGGCGAGGCGCACCGGTCGCAGGCGAGCCGGCCGTGGAAGTCCTGGCCGCAGGCGCGGTGGGTGAAGACCAGCGCGGGCCCCTCGGGCGCGCGGAACCAGCGCTGGCCCCAGGCGAGGGCGGTCATCGCGACGGGAAAGAAGGCCCGGCCCTTCTTGGTGAGCCGGTAGCTGTGCCAGCCGGGTCGTTCCGGGTTCGGCTCCTGGGTGAAGACGCCCAGCTCGCAGAAGGTCCGCAGCCGTGCCGAGACGGTGGACGGCGGCGCGCCGAGCCACTGGGCGAAGTCGCGGAACCGGCGTGCGCCGAGGAACGCGGCCCCGAGGATCGCCGCCGACCAGCGGTTCCCGATCAGCGCCATGGTCTCGGGGAACATCCCCGCCGTGCCGGTCGACTCGGACCGGCGCCGGGTGGACGCGGCCGGGGCCGAGCGGCTCCAGCTTCCGCTCGGGCCGAACGCGCCCGCGACGTCGCGCGGCTCGACCGGCCGGCCGCAGGCGGCGCACTCGAGCACGGGGGTGAACTCCCGCCCGCACCCGCGGTGCACCATCCGCGGCAGCCGTTCCACGTGGACCGGCACCCACGCCGCCTCCCACGCCCAGATCGCCAGCAGCACGGGCCACAGGTCGCGGCCCCGCTTGGTGAGCGTGTACGCCAGGCGGTTACCGCCCTGGTACCGGGTGCGCTCGAACACCCCCATCTCGGTGAGGTAGGCGAGCCGCCGGGTGAGCACCGCGTGCGAGATCGGCAGCGCGTCGCGCCAGTCCGCGTACCGCCGGGCGCCCGCCATCGCGTACCGGAGGATCAGCAGGTTCCACTCGTCGCTCACCAGCCCGAGCGTGTACCCGACCGCGTTCGTCCCGCCGGGCGCGAGCCGGGTCGGCCGGTCCGGGGGGTGGACGAGCGGCTCGGCGGGGCCGTCCGCGGTGCCGGGTCTCGGGGTCAACGAATCGGGCGCCTTTCATCGACGGAAACCGAGGGCGTCGGCCGCCGACTCCGTCTGATGCCAGCCGGGGATCGCGGACCCGGGCGCCCACGTGGCGTGGGTGCCGCTGCAGATCCGCTCCGGCAGCCGGACCCGAGCGATCGGCCCGTCCTCGATCCGCGACGCCTCGAAGATCAGGCAGTCGGACCGATCCTCGTTCATGTCAAGGGTAAAGGTAAGGACGTAGCCGTCGTCCTCGGACGTGGCGCCGACCCGCGGGGCCATCGCGGGCTCGCTCAGGTACACCCCCTCCGGCAGCCGGTAGCGCTGCTCGCTGCCGGTCTCGGTGTCGTGCCGGACCAGGCCGTTGAGCAGGAACCAGCCCTCCACGCCGGTCGCGGCGTACGCGTACCGGTGGCGCTGCCCGCCGATGAGGGTGTTGGCCACGCCGAACTCGGTGATCGTGTCGGTGAGCCGTTCCTCCTTCACCTCGCCGGTGACGAGGTTGAGCCGCCAGCGGTGCAGCCGGGTCTGCATCCGGTCGAGGGCGAGGAAGCGGAACATGCGCCGGTAGATGCCGCCCTCCCCGGTGTCGGCCGGCTCGGGGTCGTCCTGGTAGAAGCCGTCGAGGACGATCTCGTCGCCGTCCTCGTAGGCGTTGATCCAGTGCAGCACGTACGTCGGGCTGGCCTCGAACCAGCGGATGTCGCCCGGCCCGCCGCGGCGCGGGATGACGCCGAGCCGGCTCGGGATCTCCGGGTGGAACCGGACCGCGTACACGCCCTTCTTCAGCAGCTCCGGCTCCCAGAACAGCGGGAAGTCGTTGAGGATGGCGTAGTTCTCGGTGAAGGCCATGTCGTGCGGCAGCCGGGGCCCGGGCAGCGGGACCTCGGTGTAGTGCACCAGCCGGTTCTCCGCGTCGACCACGCCGTAGTGCATGTACGGCGCCTCGGTCGTGTAGTTGAAGAACAGCAGCTCGCCGGTGCGCGGGTCGACCTTGGTGTGCGCGGACACCCCGCACTCCGGGGCCCAGTCGGCCTTGCCGAGCGTGTCGAGGGTGAACGGGTCGAGCCGGTACACCTCGCCGCACTGGTAGAAGCTGGTGAGCGCGACCCCGGCGTGCACCACCACGTCGGTGCTGGAGGAGTCCTTCAGCCCGCCGCGGGCGCCCCAGCCGTCCTTGCGGATGCCCTTCTCGCGCCGCTCGGCGATGCCCGCCCACAGCGCGCGGCCCGCCTCCTGCTCGGCGAGGAACCCGTCGGTGCGGATGAACCGGTTGCGGTAGAACGCCTTGCCGTCCCGGAACCCGATCAGGTGGATCATGCCGTCGCCGTCGAACGGGTGGTACAGCTCGATCGCCGGGTGCACCGGGTTCTCGGTGTTGCGCAGGTAGACGCCGTCGAGATCGGCCGGGATCTCGCCCTCCACGCCGGCGAACAGCGGCAAGGTGCTCGACCGCGGCCTTTGGGCGTGGACCCGGCACCCCAACTACTTCGGCGACGCCACCGTCTGGTGGGGCATGTTCCTGCTCGCCTGCTCCCACTGGAGCGGCCTGCCCACGGTCGTCGGCCCGATCCTCATGACCCACATGCTCGTCAACCGGACCGGCAAGGCCCTGCTCGAGCGCCGCATGGCCCGCTCGCGCGGCCCCGAGTACGCCGCGTACGTGGCGCGCACCAGCGGCTTCCTCCCCCGCCCGCCGCGCCGCCAGGGCCGATGAGCCCGCGCGGCCGGTGCCGTCTCGTCCGGTACGGCCGGGCCGCGGTGACCGGCTGTGGTCGCGGCGGACCCGGAGGTCGTGTCCGCTCAGTACCTTGTGTGCATGGACGCGAACCGGGCGGCACTTTGTGGCGAATCGCGGTGTTCGCGCATCGCCGGGGGTGGGCATGGCGGCCCGCTGCGTTGGATGACCGGGCGGGCGAGCCGTACCGGTTCGCCGGCGTGCGCGACAGGACCGGGGGCGGGGAGGCGACCATGACCGGGGGGAGTCCGCCGTCCCGCATCCTCGTGGTGGAGCACGATCCCACGATCGCCGAGGTGATCGTGCGCTACCTGGAGCGCGACGGGCACCGGGTGGAGTGGGTGCGCGACGCGGCCAAGGCGCTGCGGCGCGCGGCGGCCGAGCCGCCCGACCTCGTCATCCTCGACCTCAGGACGCCGCAGCCCGAGGTCGTGGAGGTGTGCCGGGCGCTGCGGGAGTGCTCGTCCGGGACGGTGATCATGCTCACCGTGTCCGGCGACGACCTCGACCGGGCCGTGGCGGTGGAGATCGGCGCCGAGGACTACGTGACCAAGCCGTTCAGCCCGCGCGAGCTCGCCCTGCGGGTGGGGTCGCTGCTGCGCCGGGCGCGCGGGGCGCCGGTGGCGTCCGGGGCGGCGGGCGGCGTGCTGCGCGACGGCGACCTCGTGGTGGACGTCGGCGCCCGCGACGTACGGCTCGGCGGCGCCGCGGTGACCCTCACCACGCGGGAGTTCGACCTGCTCACTCACCTCATGCGCAACCCGCGCCAGGCGTTCAGCCGGGCCGCGCTGCTCCACCAGGTGTGGGGCTGGTCGTTCGGCGACTCCTCGACGGTCACCGTGCACGTGCGGCGGCTCCGCGAAAAGATCGAGAGGGACCCGACCGCCCCGCGGCGGATCGTCACCGTCTGGGGCGTGGGGTACCGGTACGAGCCGATGGAGGGGTGACCCGCCGCCGTGCCGTACGGCGCGGCGTGCCGGGTGGGCGCGTCACAGCCCGCGGCCGGTGGGGGCGAGGTACGGCATGCGCGCGACCCGGCCCGCGGGCGGGCCGTCGGCGGCGGGCGCGGGGGACGGCGCGGGGCGCACGCGCCGGGACGGTGGCGCGGGCCGCGGCACGGGATCGGCCGGCGGGCCGGACTCGGCGCGTGCCGCCAGGGGCCCACCGGCCACGGGCTCGTCGCGGGCCGGCGCGGCGGCCGGAGCGGCGTCGGCCGCGGCCGGGCCGGACGGATCGCCGGTCGGCTCGCCGTGGGCCGGGGCGGTGCCCGCGGGCTCGGCGCGGCCGGACCCGTCGGGGTGGGCGGCGGGCCGGAGGATCGTGTCGGAGAGGGCGCGGAAGGTGGGGCACGGCCAGCGCCACATGCAGCTGCGGCAGCGCAGCACCGGGTGGGGGCCGTTGTTCGTGATGCCGCCCGCGTCGCGCGGCTGGTGCAGGTCGAGCAGGCGCAGCAGCAGGCCGCTCAGCGACAGCACCTCCTCCCGGGCGGAGGCGAGGAAGTCGAGGTCCTCGACGGTGAGCCGGGCGCGCACCGGGACGTAGCCGTCCCGGTTGACGAGCGCGCGCAGCGGGGTGAGCCGGCCGCGCCACGGCGAGGCGCGCTCGGCCCGGTCCAGCAGCGCCGAAAGACGCTGGCGCAGCAGGATGCGGTGCGGATCCTCGGGCGGTTCGATCGTCATGAGTCCTGGCCCCCGATACCTCGGCCTCTCAGAGAGTCAATACTTGCGTACTCTCCGTTTTCGTGTGACCGAAATCCGGGAACGAAGGGCGGACGACTCTCCACTCGGTCAGGAATCGGCAGAGAGCGTGACCGGAGGCCGGGACGGCGCTAGTGTGCCCGCTGTGGAGCTGAAAGTCTCGACTCGGGTCACGGCCGGTAACGCCGTGATGACCATCGTCGGCGAAATCGACCTGTACACGGCACCGCGTCTGCAGGCCGAGTTCGCCCGCCTGCTGGAGGACGGCCCCTCGCGGGTCGTCATCGACATGTCCGGCGTGGAGTTCTGCGACTCCACCGGGATGAACGTGCTGCTGTCCGCCCTCAAGCGGCTGCGGGAGCGCGGCGGCGGGCTCGAGGTCGCCGCGCCGCGCCCGGCGGTGCGGAAGATCCTGCAGGTGACGGGCCTCGACTCGGTGTTCGTGGTACACGACCAGGTGCCCGCGGAGCTGCTCACCGAGCAGTCCGGGTAGCCGCATCGTCCCGGAACGTTCCTCGTCGTCGGTGGCGCCGCGCCGCCGATCCGGCGCGGTGGCCGGTCCGTGACGTGCGCGAAGGCGCGCGGCCGGGTCGCCACGGCCCGCGGCCGCGGGCGTGACGGCGCTGGAGCGCGCCGACGTGGGCGAATGCGCGACCGGGCGCATGCCCGAGCGCCCCTGGGTGCCGCCGTGCGCCCGAGGGCGGTGCGCCCGGGCTGTCCGATCGGAGGCCGGTCAGGCGCGGCCGTACGTCGTGCCGGCCCGCGTGCCGTACGGCCTCGACCCGCTGTCCCGGGTACGGCACGGCCCCGCCCAGGGGTCGCCGCGTGGCGGCGGGAGGGAACGGACGGTGATCGGAGCGGAAAAGCGCCGTGAAAATTGCGTAAGTCGGAAGATTTGCCTGCTTTCTGTCGGCCGTTTCAGAAGTGATCACGCTGTTCGCTTTTGGCGAGATTTTGGGTGCGGCCGTAATCGATCTTGAATTGCGATCATTTTTCTCATTCGGGGCAGGTGTTAAAGAGATCCCCAAGCGCCCCGTTGTGCCGCGTAGGTGACTGTGATGCGCGGCTTTCACACGTTGTCCCGTCCGTCCCGTCGCCGCCGCCGGACCTCCTCGCGGCACTCGGCGTGATCCACCGGCTCCGCGGCCGCCGCCCGTGACCGCGGCCTGCCCCGCGCCGGAACGCCCCGGGGGCGCCGGGCGGCGCACTAGCCTAGGGCGTCATGGACGACACTGCGGTGATCATTCCCGCGAAGAACGAGGCCGCCCGCATCGGCGCGACCGTGACCGCGGCCCGCGCCCTGCCGGGGGTGGGCCTCGTCGTCGTGGTCGACGACGGCTCGACCGACCAGACCGGCCGCATCGCGAAGGCGGCGGGCGCCCGCGTGGTACGGCACAGCCGCAACCGCGGCAAGGCCGCCGCGATGGAGAGCGGCGCCGAGGCGGTGGCCCTGCTCGACGAGGGCGAGCCGCGCCACCTGCTGTTCCTCGACGCCGACCTGGGCGAGACCGCGGCCGAGGCGGCCCCGCTGATCGAGCCGGTCCGGGCCGGTACCGCGGACATGACCATCGCCGTGTTCCGTAACCGGGTCCGCCGCGGCGGCCACGGCTTCGTGGTGAAGCTCGCCTACGAGGGCATCAAGCGGGCCGTCGGGTTCGAGGCGACCCAGCCGCTCAACGGCCAGCGCTGCCTCACCCGGGCCGCGTTCGAGGCGGCGCGCCCGCTCGCCCACGGGTTCGGGGTGGAGACCGGGCTCACCATCGACCTGATCCGCAAGGGGTACCGGGTGGTCGAGGTCGAGGTCGACATGGCCCACCGGGCCACCGGCAACGACTGGCGGTCGCAGCTGCACCGGGCCAGGCAGTTCCGCGACGTCGCCCTCGCGCTCGCCGCCCGCGAGCCGGTGATCGCGGCACAGCTCGCGAAGCTGCGCGGCGGTCGCCGCTGACGCCGATGCGCACCCGCGCGCTGCCGTACCTCGCGGTCACCGGCCTGACCGCAGGCATCGCGCTCACGATCCTCATCGGCCTGCTCGGCCCGTCCGCGATGGTGCCGCACCTCGCCGGGCCGCCCGGGCAGCCGCCGTACGCGCTCGGCCTCGGCCCGGGCCCGCACCTGGCCATCGCGCTCGGCGCGGCCGCCCTCGTCACCGGTGCGCTGGGCCTCGCCGCCGGGCTCGCGGCGCTGGCGCGCGGCTGGACCCCGAACGCCCGGCGGCTGCTGCTCGCGGGCTGTCTCGCCGCGGTCGTCCTCGCGTTCCTGCCGCCGTCCGGCTCGGCCGACCACCTCAACTACGCCGCCTACGGCCGCATCGCCGCGCTCGGCCTCGACCCGTACCAGGCCACGCCCGCCGCCCTGCCCGCCGACCCGGTGGCGGCCGCGGTGGAGGAGTGGCGGGACACCCCGAGCGTGTACGGCCCGGCGGCCACCGCGGTGCAGTTCGCGGCGAGCCTGGTCGGCGGCACCTCGGTACGGCTCACCGTGTTCGCCATGGAACTGGTGAACGCGGCGGCGTTCGTCGCCGTGGCGGTGCTGCTCCACCGGTACGCCGCCCCGGCCGACCGGGCCCGCGCGGCCCTGCTGTGGGCGGCGAACCCGCTCGTGATCTACCACCTCGCCGCGGGCATGCACGTGGACACGCTCGCCGTCGCCGCCG
>ERZ777010.549-NODE-549-length-36647-cov-6.167277_pt1 | contig 36647 bp, 38 predicted proteins | sample MGYA00374963_ERZ777010 | MGnify/ENA primary metagenome ERZ777010 (study PRJEB29309, sample SAMN06268256) | bioreactor metagenome | isolation source: Joint BioEnergy Institute, California, USA | place: USA:Joint BioEnergy Institute, California, USA | collected...
TTGGTGGGTGATGCAGGGATCGAACCTGCGACCCGCTGATTAAGAGTCAGCTGCTCTACCAACTGAGCTAATCACCCGCCCTGTTTGGCGCCGCCATTCTGCAGCTATCGCCCGAACCGCTCCGCGACACCGTCGGAACGGGGCGCTCTTACCGTGTTTAGCCCGGGCGCGCAAGCCCGTTCCGGCACCTTCATGAATGGAGAGCTGCGCCCGTGCCTCCATTCGGCGGTCCATATAGTATATGGCTGCTCGGCGTCAAAGCGGCTCAAAGAAAAAGTTTGCCCTCGGCCACCTTCACCGCGCTGCCGCCGATGCGGCCCGCCGTGATCGCGCCGCTCGCGACATCGATTTCCAGCCGGATGCGCGACGGCCTACCCATCTCGATCCCCTGCTCGATCCAGTAGCCGTGCTCGCCATCCACCGGTGCATCATGGCTGAGTATGGCACCGGCGAAGGCCGCTGCCGCCGATCCGGTCGCCGGATCCTCGGCGATGCCGTCGCCCGGAGCGAACATACGCGTGTGGAAGGCGCAGTCGTGATTCACCGTCTCGCGGCAATAGATGTAGGGATAGGCGGTCACCGATTCGACCTGCGGCCCAAGATCTGCCCAAAGATGGGTATCGAACCGCACCCTGCCGGCCGCTTTGAGGTTGGCGACCGGCACGCAGACATAGGGCACTCCGGCAGACCAGGCGCTGATCACGTGATTCTCGAACCCGATCTCGTGATGCGAGAGGCCGAGCGAGGCCGCCACCACTTCGGAAGGCGCTTCGAATTCGACGCGCTCGGGCAGACGCGGCAAGTCGAATTCAGCGAAGACGGTGCCCTTGCCGCTCGACACCGCGCAGCGGACCGGGCCGACATTTTCCTCCAGAACGAGGATCGAGGTGCGCCCACCCTGGCCGATTTCGCCCACCTGCTGCGACAGCGCAATCGCGGTGCCGACGGTCGGGTGGCCGGCAAAGGGAAGCTCCCGGCCCGGCGTGAAGATGCGTATGCGGGCCGTGTGCATCGACTTTTCGGGCGGCAGGACGAACACGGTTTCCGACAGGTTGAACTCGCCGGCGATCCTCTGCATCTCGGCGTCATCCAGGCCATCCGCATCCAGAACGATCGCAAGCGGATTGCCCTCGAGCCGCCGCTGCGAGAACACGTCATAGATCATGTACCGACGAGCGCTCACTGACTCCTCCCTCCTTGAATGCATTTCGGGCGAACGCCTCTGTAACAGGCGCACCGCCCAGTGCATATAGCAGTGTCCCTACCCGCCATTCAGACCAGATCGAGCGTCACGGCCACCGGGCAGTGGTCGGAAGCCTTGGGTCTGTCCCATCCCGTGCGCGGGAAGCGCTCCACCTCCTGTCCCGGCGGAAAGATCGTCCGCCAGGGCTGCCCTTGCCGCACTATGTCCGGCACGGCCCTGGCATTGGTGCGCGCAAGCGCGGGCGAAAGAAGCAGATAGTCGAGCTGGCATAAATGCCGCTCCTCCGGTCCGCGCGTGTGATAGAGCGTCCAGCGATCCATCTCGGGCCGACGTTCGACAATATTCTCGCAAAAGCCACCCTCGGTGAGCACGTTGACGCTTGACTGCGCCTCCCGTGCGACCCGGAAGCGCCAGCCGCTATATGCATCCCCCTCGATGACTACCCGCTCGCGATAGTCATTGAGATCCCCGCAGATGAGCCAGCGCTTGTTGGCAGCCCTGCCCGGTCCAAAACGCTCTTCGATGATGCGGCGCACCGCCGCCGCCTCCGCGATACGGAAAGGCATTGAGGCCTGCCGTCCGTCCATACCGTTCCGGGGCGGACTCATGGCCTTGAAATGAACAACATAGAGGGTGAGTGGCACGCCGCCGATGCGCAGGTCGATCTCCAGGCAGTCGCGGCGGAATATCCGCTCCGTGCGTCCGACGCCCAGCGCCTCAAGTTCCGGCGTATAAAGGCCGAAATCGTCAAAGGTGATATGCGCGTGGCTCGCCAGGCGCTCAAACTCGATCGGCTGACCGTCCGCCGTCTCGCGCCGCATCATGACGGCCACGTCGATTCCGCGCACATCGTTGCCGGGCGACGAGTATTTCTCGCGATACCCGCTGCCGATCATCTTGAAGAGATAGCCGTACTCGAATGCTTTGAGGGCGGCGAGATTGTCCACTTCCTGCAGGCACAGAATGTCCGCGCGCGTGGCCGCAATGGCGAGTGCCGTAAGCTGGCGCGTATCGTCCGTGAGGGCGATGGTGCGCGCCCGCTCTAGTTCGCGATACTCGGCCTCCTCTTTGATCTCGAAGAGCGTCAGTGCGCGGTCCTGCTGCAGTTCATTGCGGAAACCGGAAAAATCGAACCGGTTCATTAAGTTCTCGACATTGAAGGTAGCGATCCGCACCGACATGGCCGCACTCTTGCCTCTTTCCCGTAAAAAGACAACCGAGCGATGCGGGCGTCCGGAGGGGCGGCGAGCGCACGATTTTCGCGTTCATGCCGTGTTCATCAGCGGTTTGGGATATTTTTGCAGGAAATTATGTGCGGGCTTCAGCCCGCAGTGAGTGAATTGGAGTTTCTAAAATGAAGCACACCTTCTCCATGCTCACCATCTCCGGCCTCATGGCCCTGGGGATGGCTGTCTGGGCGCCGCCCAGCCAGGCCTCGGCTATCGCCGGAAGCGGCGTCGCCAAGACGCTCGAGACGGTGGCAACATCAGACGCCAGCAAGGTCGAGCGGGTGAACCATCGTAGGCGGCACTGGCACCGTCGGCATTTCCATCCTCATCACCGGCATCACCTCCGCCCGCGTACCGGGTTCTACTTCGAGTTTGGCACCGGCCGGCCGCCCGTGATCGTGCATCCGCCCTATTATGCGCCACCGCGGGTCCATGTCAGGCCGCGCTATGCGGGGCCCCTGCCGGTCGCCCATGTGAGGTGGTGCTACAGCCGCTACCGCTCCTACCGCGACTGGGACAACACCTTCCAGCCCTATAACGGTCCGCGCAAGCAGTGCCGCTCGCCCTATTGGGGTTAAACGCAACGGCGTGAATGTTAAATGGCCGCGGCACCAGTCCGCGGCCATTTTCATGTTTGCCTGAAGGCGAGACCGACGCCTCAGTTCTTCTGCTTGTCGACCAGCTTGTTCTTGGCGATCCACGGCATCATCGCGCGTAGCTTCTCGCCCACTTCCTCAATCTGATGGTTGTCGTTCAGCCTCCGGGTGGCCTTGAAGCGGGCCGCGCCCGAATGCCACTCCTGCATCCATTCCGAGGTGAACTTGCCCGTCTGGATGTCCTTCAGGATGCGCTTCATCTCCGCCTTGGTCTCGGCGGTGATGATGCGCGGGCCCGAGACATATTCGCCCCACTCGGCCGTGTTGGAGATCGAATAGTTCATGTTGGCGATGCCGCCCTCGTAAATGAGATCGACGATGAGCTTCACCTCGTGGAGGCACTCGAAATATGCCATCTCCGGCGCATAACCGGCCTCAACGAGCGTCTCGAAGCCGGCGCGGATGAGTTCAACCAGACCGCCGCACAGCACCACCTGCTCGCCGAAGAGATCGGTCTCGCACTCCTCGCGGAAGGTGGTCTCGATGATACCGGAGCGTCCGCCGCCCACGCCGCAGGCATAGGACAGGGCAAGATCGAGCGCATTGCCCGATGCGTCATGATGCACGGCAACCAGGCATGGCACGCCGCCGCCCTTCAGGTACTCCCCGCGCACCGTGTGGCCTGGCCCCTTGGGCGCGATCATCAGCACATCGACCGTCTTCTTGGGCTCGATTAGCCCGAAATGCACGTTGAGACCATGCGCGAAAGCGATTGCCGCGCTATCGCGAATGTTCGGCGCGATCTCGGAATTGTAGATGCCGGCCTGCAACTCGTCGGGTGTGGCCATCATCATGAGGTCTGCCCAGGCTGCGGCCTCCGCCACGCTCATCACCTTGAAGCCATCGGCCTCGGCCTTCTTCACCGTTGCCGAGCCCGGGCGCAGGGCCACGGCCACCTCGGTGACGCCGGAGTCCTTCAGGTTCAGTGCATGGGCGCGGCCCTGGCTGCCATAACCGATAATGGCGACCTTCTTCGATTTGATGAGATTCAGATCGGCGTCGCGATCGTAATAGACACGCATTCCTTCTTCCTTCCTTTTCAGCCTGCGGCGCACGGCCTCACGCCGGGTCCGCCCTCTCCTTCTCCCGCACCCGATAGAGTGCGAAGAACTGGTCTACCGCCCGTTCCGCCAGTGCGGCGAAACCCTCCGGTCTCCGGACCTCCTCCTCGCCGAGCAGCATGCGCACATGGAGGTCCCGCACGATGAGGCCATAGAAGGTGCGGTAAGCCTCTTCCTGGTCCTCATAGTTGATATGCCCGTGCCGCTTCCCGGCCTCCAGCAACGCGATCGCACCTTCGTCGATGCGCCGCCGCCCTTGGGCGACAAGAAGCCTGCCCAGACGGTTTTCATCACGACTCGCCTGGCCGATGGCCAACCGGTTGAGCGCGAGGGAGACATCGCCTGCGAGCACATCCAGCAGGTCCCGCGCAAAGGCCACCAGACGCGCCCTAAAGCGCGAGCGATCCACCGCCTCGCCCTCATTCGCAAAGGTGCGCACCTTGCTTGCCTGATAAGCGATCATGGCCGCAAGCAGGCCGTCGCGGTCACCAAACCACTTATAGAGGCTTTCCTTCGAACAGCTCGCCGCACGGGCCACGCCCGCGGTCGTGACCGCCCTTTCGCCGCCTGCCACGAGCAGTTCCAACGCACATTCCAGAACCGCGCGCTGGCGCGGCGTGAATCCCTTTTCCCGCTGCTCGGTCAACTCCGCGCCTCTATGCGTACCGTACGGTACGGTTCTGACACAGCTTGCGGCGGCTTTCAAGCCGTCGCGTGGCCATGCGCGGTTTCACAGTTGGTGTGCGCCTATGCCCGGAGGACCGGAGCCTCAACCTGCTTGCCCAAGGTCATGGCCCGCAGCCCTGAGGAAACGCTGCACAGTCTCCGCCATGCCATGCTCCAGGGCATCGGCCGTAAGTGCATGACCAATGGAGACCTCGGCCAATCCGGGAATGCGGGCGGCAAGGGCAGGCAAATTGGCGACCGTCAAATCATGCCCGGCATTGACGGCCAAGCCCAGCGCGGCCGCTCTTTCTGCCGTTTTGCCAAGTGTTTCGAGAGCCTTGGCGGCTTTTTCCGGACTGTCGTGGCAGGCGCCGTAGGGGCCTGTGTAAAGCTCCACCCTGTCGGCGCCGGTCGCTTTGGCCGCCCTGAGTGCGGCCTCGTCCACATCCGGGTCGCAGAACAGCGAGACGCGGAAGCCCCGCTGCTTCAGCCGTCGGACGATCGGCCGGAGGAAATCCGCGTCCCGCACGAAATCCCATCCATGATCGGACGTGGCCTGAGCCGGATCGTCAGGCACGAGGGTGACCTGCTCGGGTTCCGCCCCCTCCACCAGTCGCAGAAATTCTTCCGAAGGGTATCCCTCGATGTTGAATTCGCGGTCGGGAAACTCATCATCGATGAGCGCGCGGATCTCAGGCAGGTCCGAGAAGCGGATGTGCCGCTGATCGGGCCGGGGATGGACCGTAAGTCCATGCGCCCCGGCGCGAAGGGCAATGCGCCCGATCCCGGTGACGCTTGGCCACGGCAAATCGCGGCGGTTGCGCAGCATGGCCACGGCATTCAGATTGACGGAGAGCTTTGCCGGCATGGAAAAATCCTGTAACATTCTGGCTTGCTCATCCCTATAGCGGCTCTGCGATGAACCGACAGGGCCAATTCGCGTTGTCTTGGGTGACAGCCGCGCATCGGCAGCATCGGGAGAAACGCTGCATGTCCATCAACGATACCCCGCCCAGCGTTCGCCGCATCGAAACGGACCGCGACGACGCCTACGCCTTCGAGGTCACCGGGCATATCACGGCCTCCGACATAGAGAACATGTACGGTCTGCTCGAAGGCGCTTATGAGCTGCATAACAAGATCGACGTCATCGTGATCATGCATGACTATGAAGGTATCGACTGGGCAGCCGCATGGAAGGAGCAGACGATGCTGGGCAAGACCAAGGCGCTCAAGCACATCCGCAAATATGCGGTTGTCGGCGGGCCGAGCTGGGTCAAGGCCATGATTTCGATATTCCGGCCGTTCTTTTCCATGGAGATGAATTACTTCGAGCTTGAAGAAGTCGCTTCCGCCTGGGAATGGATCGGCGCAAGGCCATTGCCGGGTCGGGCATAGTCGGAAAACCGCTGCCGCTTTTCCCGGGATTGCTGCTAACGCACGATCGTGAGCCTCTCCGCAGCTCGGGTGATCCCGGTATAAAGCCATCGCTGGCGTGTGTCGCGGAAGGCGAAGCTTTCGTCGAACAGCACCACCTCGTCCCACTGCGAGCCTTGCGCCTTGTGGACTGTGAGCGCGTAGCCGAAATCGAAATCGTTGTAGCGTTTCTTCGTCTGCCAGGGGATATCAGCTTCCGGGTCCTCGAAAGCAGCCTTGAGAAGCTTGATCTTGGCCACGCCGCGATCGGGATCGTCTTCCTCCGGTGAAACCAGCAGGTTGATGCCCGGCTTCACAGTCTCGCGCGAGACGGTCATCACCTTCCAGAGTGAACCGTTAAGCAGCCCCTTGGACGGTTCGTTGCGCAGGCAGACCAGCTTGTCGCCCGCCTGCGGCAGATGCGAGGTGAAGCCCTTGAGTTCGCGCAGACGCTGATTGTAGCGCCGCCGCGTGCGGTTGGTCCCAATGAGGACCTGATCGGCCTTCAGCACCGTTTCGCTGGTCACCTCGCGCCGCGAGATCACCTGCGCGGCGCCATAGTCGCCATACATGAACTCCCGCCCCTCGCGCACGTCGAGCGCCAGCCGGATGATCGGATTGTCGCGTGCCTGGCGGTGAATTTCGGTCAGCAGATAGTCCGGCTCATGCTCGGTGAAGAAGCCGCCGCCCGAGATCGGCGGCAGTTGCCCCGGGTCCCCTAGCACCAGGATGGGCGTGCCGAAAGACATGAGATCGCGGCCCAGCTCCTCGTCCACCATCGAGCACTCGTCGATGATGACGAGCTTTGCCTTGGCCACGGGGCTTTGGCGGTTGAGGGAAAAGGTGGGGGACATGGTTGTCCTGCCCGTCGTCTCGTCCTCCACCTCCTCCTCTCCGCGCGGGCGGTAGATGAGAGAATGGATCGTACGGGCATTCGTCGCCCCTTTGGAGCGCAGCACCTGCGCGGCCTTGCCCGTAAAGGCGGCGAACTGCACATCGCCGTCCACATGCTCCGCGAAGTAGCGCGCAAGCGTCGTCTTGCCGGTTCCGGCATAGCCGAAAAGCCGGAAGATCTGGGACCGCCCTTCCCTCAGCCAACGGGAGACGGCTTTCAGCGCCTCGTCCTGTTGCGGTGAAAACTTCATGCCCCCACAAACCAGATTCTGCGCGCGGTGAATAGGCCACTGCGGGCACTGCCTCGTCCCCGGCTTCCCTTTACGCAATGTAAGGCAGGCCATGAAAAGTTTCACCGAAACGGAGAGCGGCGGAATGGGGCGAGGAATCCTACTTGCGGTGACGGCGGGTGCGGCTGCGCTGCTTGTCGTTATCGCCCTCCTGCAGGCCTCCGGCGGCGGAACCCGGGCCGGAATGGCCGCGCAGCCGCGCATCACCGTCAATCAGGTGGGGTATGTGCCGGACGGACCGAAGCGGGCGACGCTCATTGCGCAGGCGCAGGCCGCTCTTGCGTGGCGCCTCTTGGACACTGAGGGTAAAGAGGTCGCTTCGGGCATGACGCGCCCGGCCGGGGTCGATCCCACGGCGCGGCTCAACGTCCATGTCATCGATTTCAGCGGCTTCACCCAGGCCGGAGAAGGCTACCGCATCGAAGCGGACGGCGAGGTAAGCTTCCCCTTCGCCATCGGACGCGGCTTCTATGAGGCGCTTGCGCGCGACGCGCTCAACTACTTCTATCCCGTGCGTTCCGGTATCGCTATCGACGGCGCGATTGCCGGCGAAGCCTATGCCAGGCCGGCCGGGCACATCTCGGCGCCTGGCAAGGGCGAGATCAATCAGGGCGACCGGGGCGTCCCTTGCCTTTCCCCGGAACGCTCGGAACGGGTTTATGGGGTTCCCTGGACCTGCGACTACACGCTGGATGTTACCGGCGGCTGGTACGACGCGGGCGATCATGGGAAATATCTGGTCAATGGCGGCATTTCGGTCGCCCAGCTCATGAGCGCCTATGAGCGCGCGCTTTACGTGGACGGCGCCTCCTTCGCGCATTTTGCCGACGGTGCGCTCGCCATTCCCGAGGCGGGCAACGGTGTGCCGGACGTGCTGGACGAGGCCCGCTGGGAGCTCGAATTTCTCCTGAAAATGCAGGTACCCGAAGGCAAGCCGCTGGCGGGCATGGCGCATCACAAGGTGCACGACACCGAATGGACCGGCCTGCCTTCGCTGCCCCACGAGGACGACAAGCCGCGTAGGCTGCACCGGCCTTCCACGGCCGCCACACTCAACCTGGCCGCGGCCGCGGCCCAGGGCGCGCGTCTGTTCGTCAAATACGATCCGGCCTTCGCAAACCGCCTGCTCAAGGCCGCCGAGCGTGCCTGGCATGCGGCCCAGGCCCATCCTGATCTCCATGCACCAGAAACAGACAATATGGGCGGCGGTCCCTATGCCGACGACGATGTTGCAGACGAGTTCTACTGGGCGGCCGCCGAACTTTTCATCACCACGGGCGCGGTGCATTACCGCGACGCGCTTGTCGCTTCGCCCTATTTTCGGGGAGACGTCTTCCGCGACAATGGCTTCGACTGGGCTTTCGTCGCACCGCTCGGCAGAATGTCGCTCAGCCTCGTGCCCAATGCGCTGTCGGCAGAAGAGATCGCATTCTTCCGCGCCTCGATCGTGGAAGCGGGGCGGCGCTTTGCAGCACTGCAGGAGGAACGTGCCTTCGGCCAGATCTACGTGCCCTCAAATGGAGAATATGGCTGGGGCTCCAACCATTCCTTCGCGCAGATCGGCACCATCGTGGCCCGCGCCTACGACTATACGCGCGACCCGCGTCTGCGCGAGGCCGCGCTGGAGGGTGCAGACTATCTCCTAGGCCGCAACGCGCTCGGCATTTCCTATATCACCGGATATGGCAGCCACTACGCGCAGAACCAGCATTCCGGCTGGTTCGCCCACCAGGTCGATCCCTCGCTTCCCCATCCGCCGAAGGGCGCGCTTGCAGGTGGCCCCAACGCCGCCCTCCAGGATCCGTTCGCGGCCGAAAGGCTTGCCGGCTGCGCTCCGCAGCGCTGCTACATCGACGACATCGAGAGCTGGTCCACCAACGAAATCACCATCAACTGGAACGCGGCCCTCGCCCAGTTCGCCGCTTTCCTGGCGGAGCAGTAGGCTTAGCCTGAACCGATAGGCCTACCGGCCCTATTGCAGCATCGGCCAGAGCGTGGCCGCGAGCGAGATTCCCATTGCGATGTTGAACCATTTCAGCCGAACGGGATCGGACAGAAAGCCGCGCAGGGCCAGACCGAAGCCTGCCCACACCGAAACACTCGGGAAATTGACCAGCGTAAAGGTCAGTGTCACGAGCAGGATCGAAAGGAAGGGTTCCTGCGGGCTGGTGTAGACAGCCATGGCCGTTATCGCCATCACCCACGCCTTCGGGTTAACCCACTGGAAGGCGGCGGCTTCAAGAAACGTCATTGGCCGGGCGCGGCCTTGTCCATTGGCGCCGACCGCGCGCGACATGGCGATCCGCCAGGCAAGATAAAGCAGATAGGCGGCGCCCGAAACCTTCAACGCCAGATGGACCTGCGGATAGGCAACGAGCAGCGCCCCAAGCCCTAGGCCAACTGCAATAAGGAGCGAAGCAAAGCCGACGGCTATTCCCAGCACATGCGGAACGGTGCGAACGAAGCCGAAATTCACACCTGAAGCGAGAAGCATCAGATTGTTCGGCCCCGGCGTCACCGACGTCACGAAGGAAAAAACCAGCAGAGCTATGAAGACCTCAGCCGACATGATGCCGTTCCATGCGGAGGTTACCGATTTGATCTACGACTTCGTTCGTCGCGGGGGTTTCAACCCGTAAACGTAGGCAACTTCAGCTCGCCGCAACGGCCGTTCCGTAGCGTACGCTGCCTGGCGCGTTTCGGCGCTTGGCCCCACCTTTAAGCGAAGTTCCACCGGTTCGGCTTGATCACATCCCCTCGGGGCCGCGATTCATCGCCGCCACGCCGGTGCGGCAGACCTCGACCAAGCCGAGCGGCTTCATGATGGCGATGAACTGCTCGACCTTCGACACGCGGCCGGTGATCTCGAAGATGAAGTGCTCCGTATTGGCGTCGATCACCTGCGCGCGGAAGGCGTCCGCGAGCCGGAGCGCTTCAACGCGATGATCTCCCGTGCCCGCGACCTTCACCAGCGCAAGCTCGCGTTCAAGCGGACGCTCCTGCCCGCGCTCGCGCGCCATCGCAGTGAGATCCACGACCCGGTGTACCGGTACGATGCGTTCGAGCTGGTTCTTGATCTGCTCTAATACGTGCGGCGTGCCGCGGGTCACGATGGTAATCCGCGAAAGGTGCTTTTCGTGCTCCGTTTCGGAGACGGTGAGGCTGTCGATGTTGTATCCGCGTCCGGAAAACAGGCCGATGACGCGTGCCAGTACGCCTGGCTCGTTGTCGACGAGAACGGCGAGCGTCCGCGTCTCGTCCTTCTCGGTCTGTTCGGCGATGAAATAGGCGGAGCCTGTCGGTTGAAGCTGAGCGTTCATGCGCTGGTTCTCATTATGAATGCATGGTCATTCCGTCCAAAGGGCTCTCTTCGCGGACTAGACAAGCGCCCTGCCCTCTTCGCCGATGGCGTTTGCCACCGCCTCGTCCGTCGCCTCGTCGGGCAGCAGCATCTCGTTATGCGCCTTTCCGGAAGGTATCATCGGGAAGCAGTTGGCGAGGTTCGCCACCCGGCAATCGAAGATGACAGGCTTCTTCACCTCGATCATCTCGCGTATGGCGTCGTCCAGCTCGCCCGGCTTCTCGCAGCGTATCCCGTGGCATCCATAGGCTTCCGCCAGTTTCACAAAATCGGGCAATGCTTCGGTGTAAGAATGGGAGAGGCGGTTGCCATGCAGCAGCTGCTGCCACTGGCGCACCATGCCCATGTACTGGTTGTTGAGGATGAAGATCTTGATCGGCGCGTTGTGCTGCACTGCCGAGCTCATCTCCTGCATGGTCATCAGAACCGAGGCGTCGCCCGCAATGTCGATGACCAATGCATCGGGATGCGCGATCTGCACACCCAGGGCCGCCGGCAATCCGTAACCCATCGTGCCGAGCCCACCTGACGTCATCCAGCGGTTCGGTTTCTCAAAGCCGTAATGCTGTGCGGCCCACATCTGGTGCTGGCCGACCTCGGTCGTGATGTAGACGTCGCGGTCCTTGGTCAGCGCGTAGAGGCGCTGGATGGCATATTGCGGCATGATGACGTCGTCGTTCGGCTTATAGGCGAGCGAGTTCCGCGCGCGCCATTTGCCGATCTGCTCCCACCAGGGCGCAAGCACCGCCTTGTCGGCCTTGGCGCCGGCCCGCCACAGCCTCACCATGTCCTCGAGCACCCGGCCCGCATCTCCGATGATGGCGAGATCGACATGCACGTTCTTGTTGATCGAGGACGGATCGACGTCGATGTGGATCTTCTTCGAATGCGGCGAGAAGGCATCGACGCGGCCCGTGATGCGGTCATCGAAGCGCGCGCCCACGCACAGCATAACATCGCAATCGTGCATGGCCATATTCGCCTCATAGGTGCCGTGCATGCCGAGCATACCGAGCCAGTTCTTGCCCGAGGCCGGATAGGCGCCCAGGCCCATAAGCGTGGAGGTGATGGGAAAGCCGGTCAGTTCCACCAGCTCGCGCAGGGCCTGGCATGCCGCAGGCCCTGCATTGATGACCCCGCCGCCGGAATAGATGATCGGCTTTTTGGCCGTGGCCATGAGCTGGACGGCTGCCCTGATCTTGTCCTGGTCCCCTTCGACGCGCGGACGATAGCTGGTGCGCGGCGCCGTCTGCGGCGGCGTGTAGATGCCTTTCGCAAACTGCACATCCTTCGGGATATCGACCACGACAGGCCCCGGCCGGCCGGTGGTCGCGACGTGGAAAGCCTCGTGCAGGATTGCGGCAAGCTGATTGACGTTGCGCACAAGCCAGTTGTGCTTCGTGCACGGCCTTGTGATGCCAACCGTGTCGCATTCCTGGAAGGCGTCGGAACCGATCAGCGTCGTGGGCACCTGGCCGGTGATGCAGACGAGCGGAATGGAATCCATTAGCGCATCCTGCAGCGGCGTGACGGCGTTGGTCGCTCCGGGACCGGAGGTCACCAGCATTACACCGGCTTTGCCAGTAGACCGGGCATAGCCTTCGGCCGCATGGCCCGCGCCCTGCTCATGGCGAACCAGAATGTGCTGAATGTCGTCCTGCTGAAAAAGCTCGTCATAGATCGGCAGCACCGCCCCGCCGGGATAGCCAAAGATGTGCTTGACGCCATTATCCTTAAGCGCCTGCACCACCATCTCCGCGCCCGTCATTTCCTTTCTGGCAACCTCTTGCCCCTCTCGTGCCGGCGCCTGTGCGTTCATCGCTCGTCAATCCTGTTCTGGTCTGTCGCGTCGTTCGGCCATTAAAAAAGGCCCCCGAAGGAGCCCTGTTTTCGCACATGAGCGGCTGTCGCCCGGCGGCTACGCCGCCTTGCCCATGTGCGTTCGTACTACGAGAATGATCTTCATCATGGCGGGGGACAATAAGCGCCAACCGCACGCCGTGTCAACGCAAATCAGACCGGGCTGCCCGCGGGTCCCCTGCACGGGTTTCCCTGTTAACGGTCCCGCAACCATCCCCCCTCATCGCCCCTTAACTTCGCTGCGCTAGGGATTGTCCCAACAATTGGGGGGCATGCACATGTATATCGAAGGGAGCCTGGTTCCCGGAGAGGTCACATCGCAGGAGCGCCGCGCTGCGGATCAGCCGCAATCGCGCGTGCTGGGTCATGTCGTGCAATGCGACGGTGCCCGCGCCGTCATCGCCGCCACGATCGGAACGGACGAGCTTTCGCTTGCGGCGATCTGGACGGTCGGCAAGATCATCTCGATCAATCTCGGAAAGACCCGCACGGTGGGCCTGATCTACGCGATCGAGCGCCCGGGACGGCGCTGGGACGACACTGATGTCAATCCCATCATGGTTCATGTCGAACTAATCGGCGAGGTGCGCGACCAGACCGGCACGCCTGTCTTCGATCGCGGCATTACCGAATACCCTTACATCGGCGCGCTCGCCCACCGCATCCGCGCGCAGGACCTGCGCGCCATTTATGATCTCGGGGGACGGCGTTCCGTGACGATCGGGCACCTTTCGCAGGACAGCTCGATCGATGCCTGCATGGCGGTGGACGAAACGCTCACCCACCATTTCGCCGTGGTAGGCACCACCGGAGTGGGAAAATCCACCGCCGTCTCGCTGCTCCTGCGCAAGACCATCGCCGCCCGGCCTGACCTGCGCGTGCTCATCCTCGACCCGCATAACGAATTCGCCGCCGCGCTGCCGGAGCACAGCGTTCGTATCGATACCTCCACACTCGATCTTCCCTTCTGGCTATTCCGGCTGGAGGAACTGGTGGAGGTGCTCTATCGCGGGCGCGAGGCAGTGGCGGAGGAAGTGGAAATCCTGCGCGACCTGGTCGCCCAGGCCAAGCACGCCTACCGCAGCCCGGGCACGGCCGGCCTTCTCCGGCGCGGCGGTGACGGCAGCATTACCGCCGACACACCGGTGCCCTACCGGATGGCCGAAGTGCTGCGCCTCATCGACGAGCGCATGGGGCAACTTGAGTCCAAGGGCGACAGGCCGCATTATCGGCAGCTCCGCGCCCGCATAGAGGCCGCTCTCGCTGATCCGCGTTACCGCTTCATGTTCTCCTCGCATCTGATCGAGGATACGATTCACGAGACCGTCGGCCGCATTTTCCGCATTCCCGGCGACGGCCGCCCGGTAACCTGCTTCGAAATGGCCGGCCTGCCATCGGAAGTGGTGAATTCCGTCTGCTCGGTTCTCGCGCGGCTCGCCTTCGAACTCGCGCTGTGGGGGGGCGGCAAGCTGAAGCTGCTCATCCTGTGCGAGGAGGCGCATCGCTACATGCCGGCCGACCCGAGGCTCGGCTTCGCGCCAACGCGCCATGCCTTTTCCCGCATCGCAAAGGAAGGGCGCAAATATGGCTGCTATCTGGGCGTGGTTACCCAGCGTCCGGGCGATCTGGACCCCACCGTGCTTTCGCAGTGCTCGACCATTTTCGCCATGCGTCTTGCCAATGAGCAGGACCAAGCGATCATCCGCTCCGCGATTGCCGACTCCTCAGCCTCCACTCTCGCCTTCCTTTCGGCCATGGGCCAGCGCGAAGCGATCGCATTCGGCGACGGCGTGGCCACAACCATGCGCATGAAGTTCGAGAAACTGCCGGATGCGCTCCTGCCGGGCACGAAAGATAATTTTGGCGACAGGAACCGGGAGCCTGAAGATACCGCCGGACTTGATGACGTCGATCTTGCGCGCATTGTGGAGCGGATGCGCAATGCGGGCCGGCGCGGCAGGGCAGCCACCTTTACCGGGGAAACGGAGACATCCGGCCCACTGCATGAGCCATCGGCATTCGGAAGCATCGGCGCTCCCGCCAGCCGCTTTACACGCTAAAGAGCTGCCACCACCCCGCCGCTCACAGCAGGGTGGCGAGACGCCCGTTCAGAGTTATATATCTGGCCGCAAACACGCCGCATTCCGGCCGAATCATCGGCGGGAGACTCAACGGGAGATTGCCGTCATGCGCTTGCCGAGGCTTTATCGTGCCACCTGCGGAATCATGACGGCCGCGGCCTTGATAGCGGGGACTGCGATAGCACCGCAGCCTGCACTGGCTCAATCAGCGGCGACCCCGGATACGGCGGCACCTCAGCAAGATCGCCCCGCACAGCAGGGTCCGGCATCCGTGTCCGCGCTTGCAGAGAGACTGCTGGACGCCGTGGTCAATATCTCGACGACCCAGAACGCCGGCCCTCGCGGTCCGGGGCGCGTGCCGATGCCGCGCCTGCCCGAAGGTTCGCCCTTCGAGGAGTATTTTGACGAATTCTTCAACGACGAAGGCGGCGGGCCTCGCCTGCCCGGCCCCGGCTCGTCACTGGGATCCGGCTTCGTGATCGACGGGGCGGAAGGCATCATCGTCACCAACAATCACGTCATTGCCGGAGCGGACGAAATCATCGTCAATTTTGCCGACGGCACGACACGGACAGCCGAGCTTGTGGGCGTGGATACCAAGACGGACCTTGCCGTGCTCAAGGTCGATCCGCAGGGCAAGAAGCTGGCGGAGGTGAGTTTCGGCGATTCCGACGCCATGCGCATCGGCGACTGGGTGATGGCGATCGGCAACCCTTTCGGCTTCGGGGGCTCCGTGACCATCGGCATCATCTCGGCACGCAACCGGCAGATCGGTTCCGGCCCCTATGACGATTACATCCAGACGGACGCCGCCATAAACCGCGGCAATTCGGGCGGGCCCCTCTTTAACATGTATGGCGAGGTCATCGGCATCAACACGGCGATCATCTCGCCCACCGGGGGCTCGATCGGCATCGGCTTTGCCATTCCCTCGGAACTGGCCGTGAACGTGGTCAATCAGCTGCGTGAGTTCGGCGAAACGCGCCGGGGCTGGCTCGGCGTGCGCATTCAGACGGTGACAGAGGAAATCGCCGAGAGCCTTGGTCTACCCGAAGCAAAGGGGGTATTGATCAGCGGTATCGAAAAGGGCGGCCCGGCCGATAACGGGGCCCTTAAGGCGGGCGACATCGTCATTGGCTTCGAGGGCATCGAAATCAACGACGTGCGCAAGCTGAGCCGCATCGTCGCCGAAAGTCCTGTGGGCAAGGAGGTCGCCATCGATATCCTGCGCGATGGCGAGAAGCAGACGGTACGGGTGACGCTCGGCCGGCTGGAAGAGGCCGAGAGCGCGTCTGCGCGGGAAGATCAACGGGGCGATGAGAGCGAAGAGGCGCCGGTTGCGAGCGCCAAGGTCTTGGGAATGACCGTGGTCGAACTGGACGAGGAAGGCCGCGCCAAATTCGAGCTTGCTGAAGACATAAACGGCGTGCTCGTGTCCGAAGTGGAAGAGAATTCGGTGGCCGCCGAACAGGGCGTGCAGGCCGGCGATGTGATCGTCGAGATCGCGTTGCAGTCCGTCTCCACGCCCAAGGACGTGCTCGATCAGATCGACAGCCTCAAGGCACAGGGACGCAAGAATGCGCTCCTGATGCTCGCCTCCAAGACCGGCGAACTCCGCTTCGTAACGCTGCGGATGAATTAGGCCAAAGATAGCTGGCCAAGCAACCAAAGAAAGATAGCCGGCCAAGCAACTAAAGGTGGTAGCGCGTGCAACCACGGAGCCGTGCGCCGCTAAATGCGGAATGAATTCCTGTGAACATCATGACGAACTTTTCAGAAATTTGGCCCCGCTCGCTTATAGAGAAGGCGCAAAGGCAACGGCTGCCCGCCCCTTCCGCGTCGCGTCAGCGGAAAACGCGATGAAGGCAGTTGCCATTGGTTCCCCACCGAATATTTTATCTCGAAAGTTGTGGGGACTTGGGTATGGATTTCAATCAAGTAAAAAATCAGCTGGATTATGCGTCCGCTGTTCCGCTGCCACGCGCCGAGGATGAAATTGCGCTTTCAGATCTCCTCCGAATCATCTGGTCGGGTCGGGCGCTGATCGTCCTCATTCCTCTGCTTGCAATGGCTGCAACGGCCCTCGCTATAGGAGCCCTTTCCTTGCGGATCGATGAGCCCACCGTGTACTTTGTCGAGTTGCGGGGAATTGAAAACAGCCGATATCCGAATGGGACCGCATTCTCTCCCAGAGATCTGGTTGCGCCCGCAATCCTGGAGGAACTGCGCAGGCGCTACAACATTCCGGACGATACAAATTTAAGGGACGGGATAACGGTAACATTCGGGCACCCTGCCACGATCGGGCTGCACCGCCTCTATGAGGAAAAGCTGGCGGTCTCGAATCTGTCGCCAGCCGAGATCACCAGCATCAACGAGGAATATCGCACCCAGCTGAAGTCCGTTACCGAATCGGCACTGCGCATTGAGGTCAATCACCAACTGCTCGGATTGAGCCCGGACGATGGCGCGGTCATAGCACAGGCACTGCCTGAACTATGGTCACAGCACTTCTCCGAAAACGTTCGTATTTTTGAGGATACACACCTGTTGCGGGTCGAGGTCACTTCCAGCAACGAGGATTTGTGGACCACGGCGAGCATACTCAATGCCAGGCAGCGTCTGCAGATCATGGATCAGGGTCTGGCATTGATGTCCGGTGACAACAGGTTGGCGTTGCTGCAAACGAGTGACGGCGAGACGATCGGGGATCTAAGGCATGCCCTTCAGCGTTTTCGTACCGTGCAGTTCGATCCCGTTATGGCCGCCCAGTTCCAGGCGGACGACTTCGTAGGATCTGCCTACATAAAAAGCCTGCAGCTGAAGCTCGGCGAGCTTCGCATGAAGATGGCGAGCTATGACGATGCTCTGCAGGAGCTCTATAAATTCCAAAATTCAGCTGTCACGGTTGCGGCCCAGTCCGACAGCTCCTTCCTTCAGAATTCCCTTCAAATCACGGACACTGGTCTTTCCGAAATCGTGGAATTGGCAAAAAGGGCAAATTTGTCGGATTTCACGAGGCAAATGCTGGAAGAAAAACAGAGAATTGGTGCAGAAATCGCAGAGATAGAGAGTGAGCTTCAGAAAGTGATTCAGGATGCCAAGGCGGCCTCGACGCCTGATGTCCGCGACAATGCCGCAGAAACTTTAGCATCTCTGACACGCAGCTATTCGGAGCTCGTGAAAGGGGCAAAGGAGAGACTTCGTACTCAGGCAGGCAAGCTTTATTCATCCATGGGGCTGCCCTATACGGTTGGGGCAACGTTCCCCAAGCGCGCGATACTGGCAATCATCCTGGCCGGCGGCTTTGCGGCGCTTCTTACGGTGATATTCGTATTGGCTCGCGCGAGTCTGCGGGCACACAGGCCGGCCTGAACCCTCGTACAGGAACTTGTGACGCTGTGTTTCGGCTCGACGGAGGTTTATCCGCATACAGCTCGCGGATTGGCTATGCCCCCGACACGAATTCCTCCTGACGGTATCCCTGCAGAAAGAGCAGCGCCGTCAGATCGCCGTGGTCGATCCGGAGGCGGGCCTCCGCGGCTACAGAGGGTTTGGCGTGCAAGGCCACGCCGGCGCCGGCCAGACGCAGCATATCGAGGTCATTCGCGCCGTCGCCGACAGCAATGACTTCGCTGGGTTCGATGTTCCGCTCGGCGGAGATTGCCATCAGCGCATCGGCCTTCGCCTTGCGGCCGAGAATGGGCTCGGCCACCGTGCCGGCAAGCCGCCCCTCCTCCACGATCAGCCGATTTGCCCTATGGTCGCGGAAACCGAGCTTGGCAGCCACAGGGCCGGTAAAGACGTCGAAGCCGCCGGAGACCAGCACCGTATGCGCCCCGGCAGCATTCATGGTGGCAACCAGTTCGCGGCCGCCCGAGGCCAGCCGGATTCGATGGGCGATCACCCGGTCCACCACCGCGAGCTCCAGCCCCTTGAGCAAGGCCACGCGCTCGCGAAGCGCGGGCTCGAAAGCAATCTCGCCGTTCATAGCCCGCCGGGTGATGACGGCCACGTGGTCCTTGATGCCGATTTCATCGGCGAGTTCGTCGATGCACTCCTGCTCGATCATGGTCGAATCCATGTCGGCAATCAGCATCTTCTTCTTCCGCCCCTCGGCCTGCTGCAGGGCGATATCCAACGGAAAACCGGCAAGGGCCGCGCGCAGGGCTTCTTCAGCCTGCTGAGCATCGATGCCTTCCGGCAGACAAATGTCGCAGGCAATTCCTGGGGCGAGCCACTCAATGCGGCTTGCGTCCACACAGCCGGCAGCCATATTCGCGACGGAGGGATCGAGCGCGCGGGCTTTCGGGTCGGAGATGAGCGTCGCAACAATGGTCATGAGAAAAACCGCTGATACCGGAGGAAGAAGGCTGCTCAAGGACGTGACCCTGATAGCGGGGCCGACGGCGAGCGGCAAGTCGGCGCGCGCGCTCGAACTGGCCCGCAAGACGGGTGCCGTCATCGTCAATACCGATTCCATGCAGGTCTACGGGATTCTGTCGATACTGACGGCACGCCCGGGCTCGGATGAGCTTGCGGCCGCTCCGCACCGCCTTTATGGCCATGTCCATCCGGGCCGGAGTTATTCCACCGGAGATTGGCTGCGCGATGTGGCAGCCCTCACCGAAGCGGAAAACCTCAATCAGAAGCCGGTCATCTTCGTCGGCGGAACCGGACTTTATTTCCGGGCGCTCACCGAAGGGCTTTCACCGATGCCGGACGTCCCCAAGGCGATCCGCGCGCACTGGCGAAACCAGCTGGCGGCGGAAGGCGCGGAGTCGCTCCATAGCTTGCTGAAGGACATAGATCCCGTATCAGCGGCGCGCATCCGGCCGTCCGACGGACAGCGCATCGTGCGCGCGCTGGAGGTCATGGAAGCCTCGGGCAAGCCGATCAGCCAATGGCAAGCCGAGCCGTCGCAGCCCTTGGTGGATACGGCCGCGGCAAAAAAGATCGTACTTGAACCTGACCGTAAGGAGCTTGCACGGCGCATAGATGAACGCTTCGACCGGATGCTGGAGATCGGCGCGCTTGAGGAGGTGGCGGCGCTGTTGCGGCTTAATCTTTCACCCTCCATGCCCGCAATGAAAGCGATTGGGGTGCGTGAGCTTTCAGCAGCGCTCTCAGGGCAGATCAGCCTCAAGGAGGCAGCAGCGCGGGCAAAGGCCGCCACGCGCCAATATGCCAAACGGCAAATGACGTGGTTCCGCCATCAAATCGGGCCGGATTGGCAACGCCTGCGCGACTGAGGCCTTATGCCCCCTCCAAGGCGTCACCCGTCACAGGCAAGAGTCTTGCAACGCTTTACATCCTACAGCGCGCGGGCTGGCTTCTCGGAACTCGCCCTGAAACCTGTTGCTCGGGCGGTTTGCACCTCATCATTTCGGCGTTTCAGGGAACGCTCTAAGTTTTTGACTTTTCACAGCTTGACGAACGACGGGCGGCCGCTTCTACCGTGGTTCCACTGCGAGCATTGCGGCGAGGCAGGGAAGTTATCCCTAGCAGCCTGTGAATTTACTGTGGTGGCAGCCAATCTGCTCAATGCAATTAACCTGGTGTAAGGCGCCATGTGTGAGAAAGCAGGGAGTTGGTTTTGGTTTGGGCGGGCATGCGTTTCCACAAGGCGGAATCTGCTTTCTTTGTCTTTATTGCGCTGGTCCTTGGGGCTGGCATCATGCTGTTCTTCGCCTATGGCATCATGCGCACCCACGACCAGATCATGCACGGCAGCGCGTCCAACCATTTCGCGCAACTGCTGTTCACGACCGGCGTGCTCCTGGCGACGGCTGTCATTTTCGGCATCTTCTTCATCTATCCACTGATCCGCACCCAGGTGCGCGAGGAAGGAAAGCTGCGCGCCATGACCGAATTGCTCAGCGCGCGCTCCGAATCGCTCGAACATGCGGCTCTCACCGACAGCCTGACGGGAACCCAGAATCGCCGCTTCTTTGACGACGCGCTCAGGGAATATCTCCTGGAATTCGGCCGAATCGAGAGGCCGGTGGGGTTGATGGTCCTCGACCTCGACCATTTCAAGCAGGTCAACGACACCTACGGCCATAATGTGGGCGACGAGGTGCTGCGGCAGGTGGCGCGGTGCCTGAAGGAGCTCACGCGCTATCACGACGTGGTGGCCCGCCTGGGTGGCGAGGAATTCGCCATCGTCGCGCCCAACATGAATCATGAACGGCTGATCAAGCTTGCCGAGCGCATTCGCAAGACGATCGCGGCGCTCGCCGTGGACGCAGGCAACGTTCGCCTCCGGGTGAGCGCGAGCGTGGGCCTTGCCGTCTGGGACGGTAAGGAAACGGCAGACGAATTCTACCGACGTGCGGACAAGATGCTCTATCAGGCGAAGCGTCTGGGGCGGAATCGCGTCTGCGCCTGACCGGATAGGAACCCGTCAAAGGCTGCCTCCGGCTATCGGCCATCCTGCTCTAGCGGTATCGGCTGCGGCTCTTGCTCGGGAAATAGGGCTGGTTGAAGGTGACGGCGCCGATCAGCCGCGCACGAGCCAGACGATGAGGACACCGATGGCCATCACGGCAAGCCCGGTTCCTCGCAACACGCCTTCAGGTACGCTGGCGACCTCCGCAGCCATGCGCTTTGCAAGCTGCGGCAAGCCGCCATAAAGAAGCCCTTCGATGACCAAGACGAGGCCGAGGGCGGCAAGAAAGTCGCTCACAGGCGCAAGCCCCCACTTCTTCTATCGGGTCCCGGTGCTACTGCGCGGCCCCGGCTTCCGGCTGGTCAGTCCGCAATGCTTCCCGCTGTGGCGGGACCGGTTCGATCGAACCGGTCAAGGGCGCTTCACCGGGAGCCTGCTGGCGCTGGCCATTGCGCCCTTCGGGGTCACCGAAGAAGCGGAAGAACTCCGAGTCCGGCGTGAGCAGCATGGTGGTGCCTGAAGAGTCCAGCGCACGCTGGTAGGCGATCATCGAGCGATAGAACTCGAAAAAGCCGGGATCGCGCTGGAAGGCTTCGGCGAATATGGCGTTGCGCTCGGCCTCGCCTTCACCACGCAGGATTTCAGCCTCGCGCTGGGCTGCAGCCAGAATTTCAACCACCTCACGGTCGGCCTGGGCGCGAATGCGCGCGGCAGCCTCGCGGCCACGGGCGCGCAGGCGCTCCGCTTCTGCCAGACGCTCCGCCTTCATGCGCTCATAAGTCTGCTGCGAGACTTCGGCCGTGAGATCGGTACGCCGGATACGCACGTCATCAATGCGGATGCCAAGGGACGCCGCGTCCGGGCGCAGCTGCTCAGCCACCTCGCGCATCATGGAGCCGCGCTCTTCCGAAAGCGCTGCCTCGAACCCGCGCAAGCCGTAGACACGCCTCAAAGCGGCGTCGAGGCGGGTCCTTAGCCGCTGCTCGGCCAGCGGAATGCTGCCGGACGCCCGCTGGCGGAAGAGCTGCGGGTTCTCGATCGAATAGGCGATGAAGGCATCGACTTCGTAGAACTTGCCGCCGGAGACCTGCACGCGGATATCGTCCAGGTCGAAGCGCAGGATCCGGTCCTCGATGAGCTGCACATTGTCCGCGTTGAAGAAGGCGAAAGGCAGCTTGAAATAAAGGCCCGGCTCCCGTTCCACGCGGACGATCTCGCCGAAGCGCAGCACGATGGCCTGCTGCCGCTCGTTGACGACGAAGATCGACGAATAAAGCAGGTATAGAACGATGGCCGAAGCAATTAGAACGGACGGGAGGCGGTTTGACATCAGTTGTTCCCCCCTTGTGCCTGCGAGCCGTTTTGAGCGTTGCCGCCCCGAGCGGGCTGCGACCGGCGCAACTCCGTCAAGGGCAAATAGGGAACGACGCCCTGCCCCGCGTCCTGGCCGACGATCACTTTGTTTGCGCCGCGAAGTACCTCTTCCATGGTCTCAAGGAAGAGACGCTGGCGGGTAACGTCCGGCGCCTTGGCGTACTCCTCGTAAACGGAGACGAAGCGCTGCGCCTCGCCTTGGGCCTCAAGCACGACGCGGCTCTTGTAGGCGGCGGCTGCTTCACGGATCTGTGCCGCCTCGCCGCGTGCCTGGCCAAGCTTCTGGTTGGCGTACTGATTGGCTTCCTCCACGAAGCGGTCCTCATCCTGCTCGGCGCGCTGCACCTCGTCAAAGGCGTCGGCCACCTCGCGGGGCGGCGCCGCATCCTCGATGGACAGCGCGTTGACGGTCAGGCCCGCACCATATTCGTCAAGCGTCGACTGGATGATGCTGCGCACCTCCTCCGCGATGCCCTGGCGGTCGTCGCGGAAAATGTCCTGGGCGGGACGGCGCCCCACCACCTCGCGCATCGCGCTCTCGGCTACCTGGCGCACCATGCCGTCTGGATCGTCCACGTTGAACAGATATTCGACCGGCTCGGCCACCTGATAGGCAACCGTGAAACGGACATCGACGATGTTCTGGTCGCCGGAGAGCATTAGGCCGGACGATGTGTTGCCCCGCGTCTCGCCAATGTCGATGAGCCGTTCGGCCACAGAGACCGTCTCGACAGTTTCAACAGGCCACCAATGGAAATGCAAGCCCGGCTCCGAGAGCTCAGTCTTTGGCTTTCCCAGCCGGAGCTCTACCGCGAGCTCGTCAGGCTGGACGATGTAGATGGCTTTGAAAAGCCAGAGTCCCGCCAGCACCAGCAGGATCAGGCCGATCATGGCTGGGCTCGGCCCTGCTCCGCCTGGCAATACGCGCCTTAGGCGGTCCTGTCCGCGACGGATAATCTCCTCCAGGTCGGGTGGCGTCCCCTGCGGTCCGGATGGGCCCCGCGGCCCCTGATCCCAAGGACCGCCGCTGCCCCCACCGCCCCACGGGCCGCCGCCACTCTGATTGTTCCAGGGCATTATCGTTCCTTCATTCACCCGCCGGCCTTCCGAGGCGACGGCGCTCGCTTTCGCACGTTATAGGGATGCGAAACCGTGCTTTCAACGCGAAGCCGTCCGCAGGAAGCTGGCCTACACCTTCCGCCGTTCGTAGACCACATAACGCGTTGGGTAAATGTCCTTCTCGCCGGCAGGCACGATATCCTGCGAAACCGCCTCCCAGATCTCCTCGCTGATTGGCGGGAAGAACACATCGCCTTCAACCTCGGCGTCCACATGGGTCACGTAAAGCCGGTCAGCCTCAGGCAACGCCTGACGATAAATTTCGCCGCCTCCAATGACGCAGATTTCATCGCCAGCACCACTCTCCTTCGCGATCGCGACCGCTTCATCAAGCGAGCGCGCCGCAGCAACGCCTTCCGCGGCGAAAGCCGGATCGCGCGAGATCACCACATTGAAGCGCCCCTGCAAGGGTTTGCCGATGCTTTCCCAGGTCTTGCGGCCCATGATGACCGGCTTTCCCATCGTGATGGCCTTGAAGCGCTTCAGATCGGTGGGAAGGCGCCAGGGCAATCCTCCTGCGCGGCCGATGATGCCGTTCCGCGCAATCGCGACGACAAGTGCGATCCTTGTTGCAGAAGCCATACTCACACCGCCACCGGCGCCTTGATATGCGGGTCGGCGACATAGTCTTCCAGCCGGAAGTCCTCGTAACGGAAGGAAAAAAGATCATCCACCGCAGGGTTGATCCACATCCGGGGAAGCGGTTTCGGCGTGCGGGTCAGCTGCTCCCGGGCCTGATCGAAGTGGTTGAAGTAGAGATGCGCGTCCCCAAGCGTGTGCACGAATTCTCCCGGCTTCAACCCGGTCACCTGGGCAATCATCATCGTAAGCAGCGCATAGGACGCAATATTGAAGGGCACCCCCAGGAAAATGTCAGCCGAGCGCTGGTAAAGCTGGCAGGAAAGCCGCCCCTCCGCAACGTGGAACTGGAATAGGCAGTGGCAGGGCGGCAGCGCCATGGAGTCAATCTCCGCCGGGTTCCACGCCGTAACGACATGCCGCCGCGAGTAAGGATTCTCCTTCAACGCCTTAAGAAGATTGGCAATCTGGTCGATGCGCCTACCGTCGGGTGCCGGCCAGGAGCGCCACTGCGCACCATAGACGGGGCCCAAATCGCCATTTTCGTCCGCCCACTCGTCCCAGATGGTCACACCATTTTCCTGAAGATAGCGGACATTGGTGTCGCCCTTCAGGAACCATAGAAGCTCATAGATGATGGATTTCAGATGCAGCTTCTTGGTCGTCAGAGCGGGAAAGCCCGCCTGAAGGTCGAAGCGCATCTGATGGCCGAAAACGCCCCGCGTGCCGGTGCCGGTGCGGTCGGCACGGTCCACACCGTTTTCAAGGACGTGGGCGAGCAGGTCGAGATATTGTCGCATCGGGTCGCGGCCGAATCAGGTTGCTCCTTCCAGGATAGGATGAAGCCGGCGGTCGAGAAATGCCTCCGGCTTCCAAGCCGCGAGCACGTCTAGATAGCCTGAAGTTTCCCCAGATGCTTGGCGACCAGATAATAGAACGTCACACGGCTCTTCGTACTGTCGCCGCTCATCGTCTCGCAGACCTTCTCAATGATCGAATCGCACTTGGCGTCGTCGGTCTCGCCGAACTTTTTCTTGCACCATCTCTCGCGCACGCGCGCGAGCTCCTCCGGGTCGCTGCAGGAAACCAGAGATGAGTCCCGGTTCCGCAGTGCAATGCCCAGATGCTTGACGATCTTGTCCACAACCGCTGCGTCGGCAGTTGCGTCATACTTGCGAATATCAGCGAGATAATCAGCCATATCGTTCCCTCGCAGCCTCTCCTGGTTCAGCCCATCCCTCGCTGCAACGAAACGTCGCATCGCCCCACGGCCGGAAGCTTCGGCAATCACCCCTGTGAAGTCAACGAAAAATACGCTTTTGGGGCGCCCTGGGGTTTTCATTTCAACCGGTTCTCACTATATCTGATGGCGTCAGCTTCGGGCTGACTATGGCGATAAACGGCCGATGCAATAAGCCAATCGGACCCGGGGGCAGTGCCCGGCGCCTCCACCAGAAACTGCCGGCCAGCCAGGAGGGGCGGCTTCTGATGGGGGCGAAACAGGATCGACGATGGTGTAAAGATCGGACCTTCGCCCGGCATGGTACCACCGTTATCGGACCGAACCTAATAGTTGCCAACGACAACTATGCGGAAGCCCGTCTCGCTGCGTAAGCGGCGCGACAGCTTCACTTCAAGTCTCAGGCCGTCGCAGGCCTGAGCGGGGTCCGGAGGCACCTGGCAACAGAAGCCTCCATTTTTTTGTTATGCTTTCCGCAATTAACTGCCCGACAGGCCTTCCGGCCTCCAGCCGTTCGCGATCCACGGCGTCAGCCGCAATCGCAAAGAACGCCTGCCCGCAGGAAAATCCATTTTCTTTTTGCCCTTTATCGGTTTACGCCTGCGCTAACCTTCAGTAGAGCTATGCGGCAAAATTACCGTCGATTCAGAACCGTCCAAGACGCCCATGCCCGAGGACCGCATTCGATACGACATACTTGCCCAGGAGGCCTTGCGCGGTGTCATGCGCAAGGTGCTTCAGGAAGTTGCGCAGACCGGTCTGCCGGGCAACCATCATTTCTTCATCACCTTCCGGACGGGAGCACCTGGCGTGCGCATTTCCAGCCGGCTTAAGGAGCGCTATCCTGAACAGATGACGATTGTCCTCCAGTATCAATACTGGGACCTGAAAGTGGACGAGAAAGGCTTCGAGGTGGTGCTGTCCTTCTCGGACGTTCCGGAAAAGCTGGAAATACCCTTCTCGGCCGTGCGCGGCTTCTACGATCCGGCGGTGAATTTCGAACTTGAATTTCTGGATACGGAGGCGCCGCAGCAGGCGGATGCGGAACGGACCCACGAGGCCAGCGCCAGCGCGGCAACCGAGGCGGCGCCTCCGGCCAGGAAAGAGGCCCCCTCGGAGAAAAGCTCCGCAGACGGGAACCGAGGGTCAAAGGGCGCAGACGTCGTCTCGCTTGACGCCTTCCGCAAGAAGTAGCCGTGGGCGAGGTCGTCAATCTGCGCTTGAGGCGCAAGCAGAAAGCCAGGGCCGAAAAGGAACGCCGCGCGGAGGAAAACCGCCGCCGCTATGGCCGCACGCGCGCCGAGCGCGAGACGGAGCATCTTGAGCGGGCGCTTGAGAAGGCACGGCTCGACCGCCATCTCCGCTCCGCTCCGGCCGGAGACAAGACGCGGCCATGACCGGCCCGAAAAAGCGTTCGGTCGCCATACGCGGCCATCGCACCAGCTTCTCGATCGAGGAGCCCTTCCTGACGGAGCTTGAGCGCCTCGCGCGCGCCCGCGGCATCACGCTTGCGGCTCTCGTCGCCGAGGTGGATGGGGCGCGGCCTCAGGGGACAAATCTGTCGTCAGCGCTCAGGCTCCATGTTCTGGAGGCCATCAAGCGGGAAAGCGGCAGAGCCGAATAGCCGGCGGCGTTACTTGAAATAAACGTAGTTGCCGTCCGCGTTCTTCTCGCGCTTCAGAACGCCCTTCTTGGCATATCGTGACAGCGGCCCGGAAAACGCGTTGGACTTGTAGCGCACGTTGAAGTCTTCCTGGCACTTCTTCACGATGTCCCCGATCGTGCGCTTCTGGTTGAAGAAGCCGCTGTCCACCAGCCCGGAAAGAGCCGCGACCGCGCCGCTCGCGCTCGGAACCTCATCGCGTTTACGTTGCTTGGCTGTCGCCGCGGAGCGCGGCCGGCTGGTGCGCGCGGGGCGCGTGGCGCGGCCGGGGCCGGCTTCATAGGCGGCTTCATCGGGCTCACCGAATTGCAGACCGCCTGCCTGTTTGAACAACAGCTCGATTATGCGAAGCTGCACTGCCTCGGACTCGAACTTGTTGATTGTCTCGGAAAGTTCGCTGAGCTGCTGCTTCAGTTCCTGAAATTGTTTTTGCATGGATTTCGCCCCAACTTACAGCCGCGCCGGCGGTCACGATACGGTAAGCTGCTTGCATAGGGATATATAAGTGAGGCTAAAGTCAATAACATCAGTTTAATTGCTATTTAAAGTGTAGAGAATATCGCAGCTCACGCCTTACGTGCATCTGGCCGATTCCGGGGCTTTCAGCTGGTAAGCGGCCGTCAGCTTCCGGCCCATTTGCGCAGGAAATCCTCGGCCGAAAGCGTCTGAATATCCGGCAATGCCTCGAAAAGCTTTCCGAGCGGCCAGTCCCACCAGCCGAGTGCCTGCAGGCCTTCGGCAACCGGCTGCGGAAAGCGGGGCCGGATGACATGCGCCGGTATACCGGCAACGATCATGTAAGGCGCGACGTCCCGCGTCACCACGGCATTGGCGCCGACAACCGCACCGTCGCCTACCGTTACACCAGGCATGATCACGGCGCCGTGGCCGATCCACACGTCATTGCCGATCGTCACCCGCTTCGCCCGGCGTCTTTCCCGGAAAGCCTCGTCCACGCCGCGATAGCGGAAATATTCGTTCGGCCGGTAGCTCACCTTATGGGTCGTCGCGCGCTCCATCGGATGCTCCAGCGCATTGATGCGCGTGTTCGCCGCGATCGAGCAGAACTTACCGATCTCCGCGTAAATGCCTTCGGCATTGCGCTCGAAATAGGTGAAGTCCCCTACCTTCACCTCGCGCAGGATCACGCGCTCCGCAATCGCGGTATAGCGGCCCAGCCGGCACGACTTCAGCTCCGCCGTAGGGTGGATGCGTGGCTCGGGATTGGTGAAACGCAAGTCCTCCATGGCCTTCTCTATGCGGCCGCCGCGTGGAAGAGCAAGCCGGCTGACATTCTTGCGACAGTTTGTATCTTTAATCGGCAGCGGCGGCGGAGTATCCTTCGCGGCATGAAACCGGCGCCCGCCAATCAGCCGCTCATGCTCGCCTTTGCCGCCGCGGCGCTTTCGCTTGCGGTGATTGGCGGGCTAGGTCTGGCCATGTGGATGGACAAGGGAGCAGCCCTTTTCCTTTCGCTTGTCGAGGCAGGGCTTGCCTGGTGCCTCTGATCCTCCCGCTTTCCGATTGCCTCCCATGATGCGCTACATTCTTGTCGGCATAATCCTTCTCATGGCCGCCGGGTTCGGCTGGATTGCCTTTGACTGGTACAATGCCGGTAAAGCGGGAGGAGCCTATGGCGCCCCGTTCGAGCTTACGGACCACACCGGCGAGCCCATAACAGAAGCGGCCTTCCGGGGGCATCCGACCGCCCTCTTCTTCGGCTTCACACATTGTCCCGACGTTTGCCCCACCACGCTTTTCGAGATGGAAGGTTGGTTCGAGACGCTAGGCGAGGAAGGCGAGGACCTGCGCGCCTTCTTCGTTACCGTCGATCCGGAGCGGGACACGCCCGAGGTGATGAAGACCTATCTGGGAAATTTCTCCGAGCGGATCACGGGGATAACGGGCGATCCGCAGAAGGTAGCGAAAATGATCAAGGACTTCAATATCTTCGCGCGCAAGGTCGAACTGGAGGACGGCGACTACACGATGGATCACACCGCCTCGGTCATCCTGCTTGACCGCGACGGCGGTTTCTTCGGCACCATCTCGCATCAGGAAAACCCCGATACGGCTATCGCAAAACTGCGCCGGCTGATAAGAGAGGGCTGAATCTTTCCATCGGCCGCTTTCTGCGCGATGCCCCAGACGCGATTTTATCTCCAATGCTCGGGCGCGCTTGCCCGCCAGGCCTATCAGCTTCTGGAATCCGCCTTTGAAGACGACGGATTCCCTCTGGCCGTTTTCGCGATCGACGAAGAGCGCGATCTGCATGAAGTCTCCCTTTACGCGAGCGAGACGCCCGATGCCGTCGAAGCGCGCATGAAACATGTTCTGGCCGGCCTTGAAGGCCTGCCAGCCATCGGGCGCGAGACGCTGCCGGACATCGACTGGGTTGCCCATTCCCTGCAGGGCCTTCATGCCGTGCGAGCCGGACGATTTCTTATCCATGGCGCCCACGAACACGGCTGCAAACGCGCAGGCGAGATCGGCATCGAGATCGAGGCTGGCCTAGCCTTCGGCACGGGCCACCATGGCACCACGGCGGGCTGTCTGGAAATGATCGCGCGCCTGCTCAAGGCCGAGCGCCCGAGAAACGCCCTAGATCTCGGCACAGGCAGTGCGGTTCTGGCCATCGCGATCGCTCGCCTCGCCCGCATCCCGGTTTTGGCCACGGATATCGATCCCGTGGCGGTGCGTGTCGCCAGCTGGAACGTGCTCCTGAACATGGCCGGGGCATGGGTGAAAACGGTTACGGCACCCGGCTTCCATCACCCGATCTTCGCACACCGGAAGCCGTTCGACCTGATCGTGGCCAATATTCTGGCCCGGCCGCTCATGAAGATGGCCCCGGCAATGGCCCACCATCTGGCGCCCGGCGGCTCTCTCATCCTCTCAGGCATCCTGGAGCGCCAGCGGCGCGCCGTCCTCGCCGCCTATGGCGCGCAGCGCTTCCGCCACATCACCACCTACTCCCGCGAGGGCTGGGTGACAATCCACCTGAAGCGCTGAGAACGCGCTCATGCCATGAAGGTACCTGCGCCAGTTGCCAAGCGTAGGTACAACTTTTGTGATACGCATATCACCGCGCCGGCTTGATGCTGCCCACCGCCAGCGGAGCCTCAGTGTGAATACCGAGCGCCTCGAAAGCCCAGTCCTGCATTTCCGGTGACGCGTTGTCCGACTTCAGGATCGAGACGGCCAGCTTGGAAACATCAGGAGCCGGTTTGGCATTGATCACGCCATGGGCAAAATACCCGACGGCCATGGCGCATGTGACACAGATCGCCGGCGAGGCGATCAGAGCCGTAAGCCGAAGATATCTTTGCAAGCGATGAAACCGCCCCTCCCTCGGTAGTTCGTCAGAAATGTCAGTCATTCCACCTACCCCCATGTAGAACGGCGTCGGTGATACTGCTCAATATTAGTTAAAATGCAGATAAAGCCGATTTCTGCCGGGCAGAATCTTAAACTGACGGCTTGACCACCCGTATTTCCTTGTTCCGTTGCGAGGATATCGAAGAGGTTTAGGTATCCGGCGCTGCATCATAGATCGGAACAAAATTTACGCGTGAGGCCGATGCAACATCGTCTTCCGACGACCAGGATGACAGGCTCATGTAGCCCCTCCCCGCTTATCTCCTTAACGATTGTCGACAGGCGCCTCGCGGGTACGGAAATCAGGAATTCGTCGCTGGCGTGTTCCGGCGCGTGAAATTTAGCTGCAGCTTCAGGAGGCGTCTAAACTCGGCAAAATCCTCATCAGACAAACCCGAGAACGCCTCTGCCTCGATCCTGTCCGCTACCTCGTCCGCTTGCGCCAGAATGTCTTGGCCTTCTTTTGTCAACCGCGCTGTCAGGATCCGGCGGCTTTGCGCGCTTTCCTCACGGGACAGCAACCCGCGGCGTTCAAGCGAGCCGACGATCTCGTTCATGGTTTGTGGCGTTACGAAGAACCGGCGGGAAAGCTCTGCCGAGGAGATTCCGTCTCGCGATCCAATGATACTTAGGACCGTGTATTGAATGCCTGTCAGGCCGAGGGGACGGAGGTCCCGCTCAATCCGGCTGCGAACGGCCTGGTTGGCCTGGTTGAGAAGATACATGGTCCTCGGACGCAGCTTGACCCGCTGCGAAGCGGTGCCGGGTTGTCTTGACAATATCAGGTCTCCTTATTTATGGCTCCTTGAGATGTTTATCTCAAGGAGCCGGAAAATGACAGCCAGCGACGGAACGCACGCCTCTCCGGATACGCGCAAGCCTTGGGGTGAGTTCGTGACGGTAGCCATCGAGGATGGGATCGCCTGGATCACGCTCAACAGGCCCGAGAAGCGCAATGCCATCAATCCCGGCATCGTCTACGAGATGAACGCGGTGCTGGACGCGATGGAGGAGAATGACGAAGCAAAGGTTCTCGTCATCACCGGAGCCGGAGAAGCCTTTTCGGCGGGCCAGGATCTGAAGGAGTACTTCCGCATACCCGATGCGGGTCCGCCGCTGGAGCGTGAACGTCTCTACCGTGCCAATGCCGCATGGCAATGGCGCCGCATGATGTACTTTCCCAAACCCACCATTGCCATGGTCAATGGCTGGTGCTTCGGCGGCGCGTTCCAGGTATTGATCGCCTGCGATCTCGCGGTGGCGGCAGACGAGGCCGTTTTCGGACTGTCCGAGATCAACTGGGGAATTATCCCGGCGGGCATAGTGACGAAGTCGGTCGCCGAGGTGATGCGACAGCGCGATGCGCTCTACTACATCATGACCGGCGAAACCTTTGACGGAAAGCGGGCGAAGGAACTTGGCCTCGTCAACATTTCCGTGCCGCGCGCCGAGCTGCGCGAGCGCACGATCAAGCTCGCCCAGACTCTGATGGAGAAGAATCCATTCGTTCTGCGCGCCGCCAAGACGGCCTATCACCATGTGAAGGCCATGTCCTGGGAATCCGCCTTCGAGTATCTCATGGCGAAGTCTGACGCGACCAAGTATCGAGACCCGGAAAAGGGCGATCAGGTCGGGATGAAGCAGTTTCTGGACGAAAAGTCTTATCGCCCGGGGCTCGAGAGCTACAAGCGCGAGAGTTGAGACATGGTTCAAGACGGGAGGGGAATTGACCGGCTGCTGCGGCCGCGTTCCGTGGCCGTGGTCGGGGCGTCGTCTGAACCTTTTTCGCTCGGCGCCAATGTCATGGCGAATTTCGAAACCTTTGGCTACACGGGCAATCTCCATCCGGTCAGCCGGCGTTTCGAGACGATCAACGGCAATCCGTGCCGCAAGTCGATTTCGGAACTGCCGGACGGCATCGATCTGGCTGCCCTGGTTGTGCCCGCTGCAGCAGTCCGGCAGGCGATTGAGGAGTGCGCTGCCAAGGGCATTGGCAGCGCGGTCATCTTCGCCTCGGGTTTTGCGGAACTTGGAGAGGAGGGCCTGGCCGAGCAGGCGGAGATCGCCCGCACTGCCCGTGCAGCCGGGATGGCTGTGCTCGGACCGAACTGCCTGGGCTTCACCAATTTCGTTTCGTCCGTGCCGGTAACGTTCGAGCGCATCCAGCCGATGGCGCTCAACGGCCCTGCGGTTGCCGTCGTGGCACAGAGCGGGGCTATGACCGGGAATATCCGTGAAGCCCTGCGCAGCCGCGGATTGCCCATCGCCTACGCCATCTCGACGGGCAATGAGGCGGTTCTTGCGGCGGAGGACATTCTTTCGGAGCTGGTCGACGACGAAGCCGTCGGTTCCTTTGCCGTCTTCGTCGAACAGATCCGCAATCCGTCGGCATTCCTGGCCTTCGCGCACATGGCCTGGGATCGCGGCAAGCCGGTCGTGCTCATGCACCCGGGCCGCAGCCAGCGCTCGCGCGAAGCGGCCCAGTCGCATACCGGCGCCATGGCCGGCGATCACGCCGTCATGGAAACATTCGTGCGAGCGGCGGGAGTCACGCTGGTCAGCAGTTTCGACGAACTGTTCGACACAACCCTTCTGCGCCACCGCTATCCGCATGCGCGGATCAACGGGCTCGGCATCGTCACCAACTCCGGTGCCGTGCGCGGCTTCTGCCTCGATTTCTGCGAAGACATCGGCCTCGAACTGCCGCTGCTTCAGCAGGAGACTTCCGAGGCTCTGGCAGATGTTCTTCCGGACTTTGCGGCCATCGACAATCCGCTCGACATCACGGCGATGGGCATGAGCAAGCCCAGCCTGTTCGGGGACAGCTGCGCAGCAATGCTTGAAGACAAGGGAATAGACGCGCTTCTCGTTGCTGCCATGGGTGGTGCCCCGCGCCAGGTGATGGCCAAGTGGGAGTCCCTCAAGCCTGTCATGTCGGATGCCGGAAAACCGGTCGCAATCGCGTTCATGGGCGACGAACTGCCCATGCCGCAGGAATTTCTCGAAGACATCCGCGCAACCGGCGTTCCCTTTTTCCGCTCCCCCGAGCGCGCGATGCGGGCCTTTGCAAACATTGCCCGCCTGGAATACCACACCGGCCTCCCGGCACCCGCGCAGTTGCCCGGCGGCACCACACGCACTGTCGCAGAGCATCAGGGCAAGACGCTGCTGCGTGAGCGCGGAATCGCGGTTCCCGACGGGGAACTGGCGCGCGATCTGGCCTCGGCCAAGGCCATCGCGGCGCGCATCGGCTATCCTGTCGCGCTCAAGGTGCAGGCAGCCCACATTGCCCACAAGAGCGACCTTGGCGGCGTGAAACTGAACCTGACCGATGAAGCCGCTCTGGAACGTGCCTGGCAGGACATCGAGACTTCGTTGGAAAATCACGCAGCCGGAGAGGCCATCGACGGCATGCTGGTGGAAAAGATGGCGCCGGCCTTCGACCTGGAACTGGTGGTTTCAGCCCGCCGGGATCCCTCCTGGGGAGTGGTGCTGATCTTCGGCTTGGGCGGATTGCTTACGGAACTCCTGCGCGACATCCGCATGGTCCCGGCCGGAGTGCCCCGGGCCGTGATCGAGAGCAAGCTCCTCTCGCTCAAGGCTGCCCACCTGTTGCAGGGCTACCGTGGCTCGCCGAGGCTCGACATCGACGCTGTCGTGGAGCTGCTCGAACGGCTCGCGCAACTGATGCTTGATGACTGCTCCATTGCCGAGATCGAGATCAATCCTCTCGCGGTATATCCCGAGGGCGGCGGTGTCCGTATCCTGGATGTGCTGATGACAAGGAGGGACTGACATGACCTCGGCCTATCCGGAACTCGGGCTTTTCATAGACAATGAGCTGCGCCCCGGCAGAGGCTCGGGTGACCGCAGGGTCGTCAACCCCGCCACCGGCGACGAACTGGCTCGCCTGCCGATCGCCTCCGCCGAGGACCTCAATGAAGCGCTCACCAGTTCCGAGCGGGCATTTGCGGCGTGGCGCCGGGTATCGGCTCTGGAGCGTTCAAACATCCTGCGCAAGGCGGCGGGTATCATCCGCTCTCGCGTTGATGAATTCGCCCGCACACTCACCCTGGAACAGGGGAAGGTGCTCGCCGAGGCGCGCATCGAGATGATGGCGGCGGCCGACATCATCGACTGGTTTGCCGAAGAGGGACGCCGCGCCTACGGACGTGTCATCCCGTCTCGTCAGCCGGATATTCGTTTCTCGACCTTGCTGGTGCCGGTTGGACCGGTGGCGGCCTTCTCACCGTGGAATTTCCCGGCTGTGATTCCCGCGCGCAAAGTCGCTGCGTCGCTCGCGGCCGGTTGTACCTGTATCATCAAGCCCGCCGAGGAGACACCCGCGACAATGCTTGGGATAGCCCAGGCGTTCGCCGAGGCGGGGCTGCCCGACGGCGTCCTGAACGTGGTGACCGGCGAACCGGCTGAGATCTCAACCCATCTCATAGCCTCCCCGATCATCAGGAAAGTCTCCTTCACCGGTTCCACCGCCGTCGGGCGCGAGATTGGACGGCTTGCCGCCGGCGGCATCAAGCGGGTGACCTTGGAGCTCGGCGGGCATGCGCCTGTGCTCGTGCTTGAAGATGCGGATATCGAGAAGGCCGTAAGTATCAGCGCGGCCTTCAAATTCCGCAATGCGGGCCAGGTCTGTATCGCGCCCACGCGGTTCTATGTCCACGAACGAGTTTACGATGATTTCGTGAACGGGCTTACCACCCGCGCCGCGGCGCTGAAGGTCGCGGACGGCCTTGCAGAGGGGACGCAGATGGGGCCGCTCGCCAATTCACGCCGGGTCAAGGCCATGGAACGTCTCATTTCGGATGCTGTGACGGCCGGCGCGAGACTTACGACTGGCGGAGAAAGCGGCGCAAACCGAGGCTATTTCTGGCAGCCGACCGTGCTTGCCGATGTACCGGAAACGGCGCGCATCATGAACGAGGAGCCTTTCGGGCCGGTCGCCGTTGTCCGCCGGGTCTCTTCCGTGGACGAGGCCATCGCGGCCGCAAACCGTCTTCCTTACGGGCTTGCTGCGTACGCCTTCACGCGCTCGACATCGGACAGCATCCGCCTGGGCCAAGAAATCGAGGCAGGAATGCTTGGGATCAACAACATGATGATCAACCTGGCCGAAACGCCCTTCGGCGGCGTCAAGGAAAGCGGCTACGGAAGCGAAGGCGGCAGTGAAGGGCTGCACGCCTATCTCGACGTTAAGCTGATCAGCGAAAGCTGAGACACCGGAGCGGCGCGATGGATTTCAGCTTCAGTGAGGAACAGCGGCTGCTGCGGGAGAGTGTCCGCACGCTCATGGATCGCCATGCGCCGCCTGACATGGTGGCGCGTCACGACAGGGAGCGCCTTTACCCCTACGAGCTCCACAAGGCTTGGGCAGAAGCCGGTCTTATTGCCCTTCCGTTCTCGGAGAAGCACGGCGGGCTCGGAGGATCCGTCATCGACATGGCAATTGTCGCCGAGGAGATCGCCTACACGAGCGCCGATTTCTTCATGGCCTACGCGGGCAACGTCTTCTGTGGACTGAACATCGAGCGCAAGGGAACGGAGGAGCAGAAGGCGGAATTCCTGCCGAGGCTCATCACCGGCGATCTGCGCATGGCGATCTGCATTTCCGAGGCGGACGCGGGCTCCGATGTGGGTGCGATGCGTACCGTCGCGCGCAAGGATGGCGATGTCTGGCGGGTGAACGGCCACAAGCTCTGGTGTACCGGGGCCGGCGCCAAGAACACCTTGCTCAGCGTGTATCTCAAGACCGATACGACCGTTCATCATTCCAAGGGCATGTCGCTGTTCTTGATCGACAACGACGCCCCGGGCGTGGACATGAGGAAGCTCGACATGCTCGGGCGCGGCGCCACCGGCACCTACGAGATCAGATTCGATGAGGTGGCCGTCACGCCCGACAGGATTGTTGGCGGCGTGAACGGCGGTTGGGATTGCATTCTTGCCGGTCTTCAGGTGGAACGCATCACCTCGGCGGCGGGCAATTGCGGGGCAGCGCGTGCCGTCGTCGATCTCGCCGCCAATTATGCACGCGAGCGCAAGCAGTTCGGCCGGCCCATCGGATCCAACCAGGCCATCGCTCACATGCTGGCCGACATGCGCACCGAAGTTGAAGCGGCGCGGATGCTGATGTGGCGGGCGGCATGGAAAGTGGCGCAGGGAGAGGA
>ERZ777010.559-NODE-559-length-36137-cov-6.368771_pt1 | contig 36137 bp, 28 predicted proteins | sample MGYA00374963_ERZ777010 | MGnify/ENA primary metagenome ERZ777010 (study PRJEB29309, sample SAMN06268256) | bioreactor metagenome | isolation source: Joint BioEnergy Institute, California, USA | place: USA:Joint BioEnergy Institute, California, USA | collected...
CCTGCGTCCGGTCTCGCCGCTGGTAGCGCTCACGGTGCAGTAAGCCGCTTCAGTCGCCCTCTACGCGGCTGCGGCCTTCATGCGCGCGGCGGCGTGGGCACGCACCGCTTCCCCGAACGCCTCGAAAATCCGCTGCGACGGCTCGTCGCTTTTGGCCCAATATTCCGGATGCCACTGCACGCCCACGGCGAAGGCGCGGGCGTTGGCAACGGACACGGCCTCGATCACCCCGTCCGGGGCCACGGCCTCGACTCTGAGATTCGGCGCGAGCCGGTCAATGCCCTGCCGGTGGACCGAATTGACCTGGATTTCATCGGCCTTGAACAGACCGGCGAGGCAGCCGCCGGTCCGGATGGTGACCTTCTGGCGGATGGCGAAACGCTCATCCTGATCCGCGCTTTCCGGCGCTCTGTGGTCCAGCGTCCCGGGGCGCTCCTGGATTTCGGCTGCCAGCGTGCCGCCGAGCGCCACGTTTAGCTCCTGGATGCCGCGGCAGATGGCGAGCAGTGGGACGCCGCGCTCGATGGCCCGGCGGATGAGCGGCAGGGTGGTGGAGTCGCGCTGCCTGTCATAGGGGCCGTTCTTCTCATCGTCCGCCCCGCCATAGAGCGTCGGGTCGACATTGGATTTCGCGCCCGTCAGCATCACTCCGTCGACGGCGGCAAGCAGCGAATCGAGATCGATGCGCTCTCCGAAGGAGGGCACCAGCACGGGCAGGACGCCGGCCGCCGAGACGGCCGCTTCCAGATACTGATCGGGAGCGGCATGCCAGCGGTAGTTCTCGAATTCCTTTACGTCCGTCGAGACGGCGACAAGCGGCTGCGCCATGGATGCCCTCTTCATGTTGCCTGCCATCATATCTACTGTTTCCGGTAGCCCTTTTCCAACCACCCTTACACCTTTCGGAAAGTCTACCTGTCCGCGTTCAAAAACTGGACTTGGCGATGCGTGCGTGTATTGATACCCGCCGGCATCGGGGGAGGATGGCGCGCCAGCCAGCCACGCTCCGATTTCCGTACTCCTAATGTTGAAACCATATCCGGGAGGTAATGTATGGATCGCCGTTCATTTATCAAAAAAGCGGGCGCAGCGGGGCTGGGGGCCGGCGCGGCCGCTCTTGCCACACCGGCCATTTCGCAGGGGAACCAGACCTGGCGCATGGTCACCACCTGGCCGAAGAACTTCCCCGGCCTGGGCGTCGGTGCGCAGCGACTGGCTGACCGCATCACTGCGGCTTCGGGCGGGCGCCTGACGATTCAGGTCTATGCCGCCGGCGAACTCGTGCCGCCTTTGCAGGCGCTTGATGCGGTGATCGACGGCTCTGCGGAAATGAGCCATGGCGCCGCCTACTACTGGCAGAACAAGAGTGCCGGCCTTTCCTTCTTCACCGGCGTGCCCTACGGCATGACGTCGCGCGAGCTTACGGCGTGGGTCCGTTATCTCGGCGGGCAGGAGATCTGGGACGAGATCTACGATCAGTTTGGCGTTCAGGGCTTCCTTTCCGGCGACACCGGCACGCAGGCCGGCGGCTGGTTCCGCAACGAGCTGACGGGCCTGGATTCGATCCAGGGAGTACGCTTCCGTACGCCGGGCATGGGCGGTCAGGTCTGGGAGAAGCTCGGTGCGTCGGTGACCAATCTCGCCGCGGGCGAAATCTTCCAGGCGCTGCAGTCGGGCACGCTTGACGCGGCGGAGTTCGTTGGCCCCTATAACGACCTTGCCCTGGGCTTCTACCAGGTCTGCAAGAACTACTATTTCCCGAGCTTCGTCGAGCCCGGCCTTGCGACCGAGCTGGTGGTCGACAAGGCGAAGTATCAGGCGTTGCCGTCCGATCTGCAGGCGATCATCCGCGATTGCTGCCAGGCCGAATATGATGCGGTGGCCGCCGACTTCGCGGCGAACGATCCGCGCGCTCTGAAGACTCTCGTGGAAGAGCACGGCGTTCAGGTGCGGCGTTTCCCCGAGGAAATTCTCGAGGCGGGTGCCAAAGCTTCTAAGGAACTTCTGCAGACGCTGCTCGAATCGAGCGATCCGCTGACGAAGAAGACCGCAGAAAGCTTCGTGTCGGCTCTCAACATCGTGCGGCAGAAGACGGAAGGCACCGACGTTCCGTTCCTTCAGGCACGGGAGAAGTACTTCCACCTCTGATCAGAGCGGTATCGGCAAAAAGAAAGGCCCGGGCGGCGGTCGTCGCCCGGGCTTTTCGTTTGATGGCTTTCTCTACCGTCAGCCGTAGATGGCCCTAGGCAGCCAGGTTGCGAGCCCCGGCATCATGAACATGAGCGCGAGCGCCACCACCTGCAGTGCGACGAACGGGATAACGCCGCGATAGATCATGCCCGTGGTAACATTGTTGGGCGCTACGCCGCGCAGATAGAACAGCGAGAAGCCGAAGGGCGGCGTAAGAAAGCTCGTCTGCAGGTTCACACCCACCAGGACGCCGAGCCACACCGGATCCACGTCAAGCGCAAGCAGGATCGGCGCGGTGATCGGGATCACGATGAAGATGATCTCGAAGGTATCCAGGATGAAGCCCAGCACGAACATGATGAGCATGACCACGGCGACCGCCATGAGCGGGCCGCCCGGCAGAGCGGCAAGAAACTCGTGAACCAGTGCGTCGCCGCCCATCAGACGGAACACGATGGAGAACACCGAAGCGCCGAAGAGAATGATGAACACCATGCAGGTGATGCTGGCGGTGGAAATGACGCTCTCACGCAACACCTGGAAGGAGAGGCGCATGCGCACGGCCGCCAGGATCATGGCGCCTACCGCGCCCACCGAAGCCGCTTCCGTCGGCGTCGCGATGCCGCCCAGGATCGAACCCAGCACGGCGACGATGAGCAGCAGCGGCGGGATCAGTGCCACCGTGACCTCTTTGGCAAGATCTTTCCTGTCTTCTTCGGCGACGGGCGTGGCCGGGCAGGAGTCAGGCTGGAAAACCGCCTTTGTGATCACCCAGACGAGATAAAGCCCCACGAGAAGAAGACCCGGCAGCAGCGCGCCGGCAAAAAGGTCGCCGACGGAGACGGGCACCGGTGCGAAATTGCCTTTGGCCATCTGCACCTGGGCGTTGATGCCCGAGAGCATGTCGCCCATGAAGATCAACACAGTCGAGGGCGGGATGATCTGCCCCAGCGTGCCGGAAGCGCAGATGACGCCCGATGCCAGCCGGGGATCGTAATTCGCGCGCAGCATCGCGGGCAGGGAGATCAGCCCCATCGTGACCACTGTCGCGCCCACCACGCCGGTCGAAGCCGCCAGAAGAGCACCCACCACGATAACGGACATGCCAAGGCCGCCGCGCAGGTTGCCGAACAGCTTACCCATCGTCAGAAGAAGCTGCTCGGCGATCTTCGAGCGCTCCAGTATCACGCCCATGAAAATGAACAGGGGCACGGCAACGAGCACCTCGTTCGTCATGTAGCCGATATAGCGGTTGATGACGCTACCGAGATTGGAGGGATCGAAGACGCCGAACCACATGCCGATGAGGCCGAACATGAGCGAAACGCCCGCCAGCGTGAAAGCCACCGGGAACCCCAGCATGAGGAAGGCGATGATGCCGAAGAACATGAGCCCCGAAAGGAGCTCGCCGATCAGAACGGGGTCCATCACAGTGCGGTCTCCTGGGCCTGTTCTTCGTCACGCCGATAGCGCAGGTGCTCCGGCAGCAGCTCTTCCTGCCCGGCAAGCACGAGCACTGAGCGAAGCGCCATGGCTATTCCCTGAAGCGCAACCAGGAGAGCAAAGGCGGGGATGAAGGTCTTCAGGATGAAGAGCCCCGGCATGCCGCCGATATTGGCCGAGGCCTCGTAGATGCGCCAGGAGCGCGCCACGAAGGGCCAGCCATAGGCCAGCACGACCCAGCAGAAAGGCAAGAGAAAGATGACGACGCCGATAAGGTCCACCAGCGCCTTTCGCTTCAGACCCGCCGGCCGGTAGAAGATGTCCACCCGCACATGGTCGTTGCGCAGCAGCGCAAATCCGGCCACCGCCGTGAACATGGCCCCATTCAGCCACACATAGAGGTCCCGCATCCAGATGATGCTGGTGTCAAAGGCATAACGCTGGACCACGATAGTGAAGCAAACCAGAACGATACCCAGCGACAGCCAGGAAAAGATGTTCCCCACCCAAGTGTTGAGTCCGCTGATTGCGCGGACGACTAAAGCGATTGCACGCACTGATCCGAGTCTCCCCTGAGGGCCGACGAGCCTCCCTCTAAACGACGTGAAGGGCTCCGTCCCGTCTCGTCGTTCCCCTTTCATTCGCGAATGGTTGTTCTAATCTGTCCTGCCCGGCGCAGGCCGTCCATTGGAACGCCCCGCCCCTTCAGGCGCGCGGGTTCTAGCAGCTTTGAACGGCAGGCAAAAGCAGCAAGATGTCTAAATGCGACACTTTTTGCGGGCGCAAAACGCAGATGCGTGCACCACAATCATTCGTTCGAAGCCTTGTCCGGCAAAGAAAATGTCCGAAGAAAGGGCGCGAGGGTTGCACTATTGCTCTTTGCATGACGTGCCGCGATTTCGTTTGACGTCGCCCTGTGGCGAGAGAAAACTATCTCCTAATGGATGAGGCGGGCAGGCCTTGAGGCTCCGCTTTCAGGCGCCGCCGGCGCCCGCCATGCACATTGGCCGTGCGGGGCCTAGCGCCATGCGCGGTGGAGGAGGAGAATGCCATGACCCTCCATGAGGTGTCACTTGGCGACAAATACGACCTCTCGAAGCGGCGCATCTTCGTTTCGGGTGCCCAGGCCATCGTGCGCATGCTGCTCATGCAGCGCGAGCGCGACCGGCGCGCCGGCTTGAACACGGGCGGCTTTGTTTCCGGCTATCGCGGCTCCCCCCTTGGCGGGCTCGATCTCCAGATGTGGAAGGCGAGCGAGGAACTTGCGGCCGCTGGTATTCTCTTCCAGCCGGGACTCAACGAGGAACTGGCGGCCACGGCATGCTGGGGTTCGCAGCAGGCGGAACTCACCGGCGAGGGCAGGCACGATGGCGTGTTCGCGCTGTGGTACGGCAAAGGGCCGGGCGTGGACCGCAGCGGGGACGCCATCCGCCACGCTAATCTTGCGGGGTCCTCGAAATATGGCGGCGTGCTTGCCCTGATGGGCGACGATCATGCCGCGGAGTCTTCCACCATCGCCCATCAGAGCGAGTTCGCCTTTGTCGACGCCATGGTGCCGATTCTCAATCCGGCGGGCGTGCAGGAACTGATCGACTACGGGCTCTACGGCTATGCGCTCTCACGGTTTGCCGGTACCTGGGCGGCGATCAAATGCGTGAAGGACAATATCGAATCCAGCGCGACCGTGGATGCCGCGCTCGATAGGATCGAAATCGTCCTGCCCGAGTTCGACATGCCGCCCGGCGGGCTCAACATCCGCAACGAGCTGGATCAGCTTGGCCAGGAAGAGCGGCTGCATGAGTACAAGCGCGCTGCAGCGGCCGCATTCGTGAGCGCCAACCGCCTGAACCGCATCGTCTTTTCCGGCGGTCACAATCCAAAGTTCGGCATCGTGACGATCGGCGCGAGCTATCTCGATGTACGCCAGGCGCTCGACGACCTCGGCATCGATGAACGACGCGCCGCCGATCTGGGCATCAGGCTCTTCAAGGTCGCCTGCCCGTGGCCGTTCGACTTCGAGCATATGGCCGATTTCGTCCACGGCCTCGAACTGGTCATGGTGGTGGAGGAGAAGCGCTCGCTGCTTGAAGTGCAGCTTCGCGAACACCTTTACGGCAGGCCCGATCACCCGGTCATCATCGGCAAGAAGGATGAAAAGGGCGAGCGGCTGTTTCCGGTAAAGGGCGTCCTCGATCCCAACGAGATTGCCATCGCAATCGGCGAGCGCATCCTCAGGGTGATCGGGCCGTCGGAGGAGATTGCCGCCCGCGTGGCGCAGCTGCGCCAGTTTCAGGCCATGCGCGCGCGGACGACGAATGTCGCAGTGCGCATGCCCTATTTCTGCTCCGGCTGCCCGCACAACACTTCCACCCGCGTGCCGGAAGGCTCGATCGCGGGTGCAGGCATCGGATGCCATTTCATGGCCCTCTGGATGGACCGGGGCACGATGGGCTTTACGGCCATGGGCGGAGAGGGCGCCCAATGGATCGGCCAGGCGCCGTTCTCGAAACGGCGGCACTTCTTCCAGAATTTGGGCGACGGCACCTATCAGCATTCCGGCGTGCTGGCGCTTCGCTTCGCTGTCGCCGCGGGCGTCAACATCACCTACAAGATTCTTTTCAACGACGCCGTGGCCATGACGGGTGGCCAGCCTGTGGAAGGCAGCCTCACCGTCGATCGCATCGCCCAGCAGGTGCGGGCGGAGGGCGTGCAGCGCATCGCTATCGTTACGGATGAACCCGAAAAATATCGGGGCAGAATGCGCTTTCCCGAGGGCACCACGGTGCACCACCGGCGCGAGCTGGACGCGGTGCAAAGAGAGCTGCGCGAGATCAAGGGCGTTTCCGTTCTCATCTACGACCAGACCTGCGCGGCCGAGAAGCGGCGGCGGCGCAAGCGCGGCACCTATCCCGATCCGGACCGGCGCGTGATCATCAACGAACTGGTATGCGAGGGCTGCGGAGACTGCGGGGTCAAGTCCAACTGCGTGTCGGTGCAGCCCGTGGTGACCGAGTTCGGACGCAAGCGCCGCATCGACCAAACAAGCTGCAACAAGGATTTTTCCTGCGTGGAGGGCTTCTGCCCCTCCTTCGTCACGGTGCACGGCGCCAGGCCGAAGAAGTCCGGCTGGGTCGCCGCGGGTGTCGATCCGCTCGCCGGTCTCCCGGCCCCGCAGCTCTTCCCGCTGGAGCACGGCTGGTCAGCCGTGGTGAACGGTATCGGCGGCACGGGCGTGGTCACCATCGGCGCGATCATCGGCATGGCTGCGCATCTGGAAGGGAAGGGCGCCGGCATCATCGACATGGCCGGGCTGGCGCAAAAGGGCGGAGCCGTCTTTTCGCATCTCAGAATCGCCCGCGCGCCGGGCGACATCAGCTCCATTCGGGTTGCCGCGGGCAAGGCCGATCTGGTGTTGGGCGGCGACCTCCTGGTCTCGGGTTCGGCCAAGGTGCTGGCCACCGTACGCGAAGGGCACACCTTGTTTGTCGCCAATACCGCCGAGATCATGCCCGGCGATTTCGCCCGTTCCGCGGACTTCTCGCTGCCCGTCGAGCGACTGAAGCAGGCTGTACGCAAGGCGGCCGGCAGGGATCGGGCCCACTTTTTCAATGCCATGCGCACCACGCAGGCCCTTTTCGGCAATTCCATCGGCGCCAACATGTTCATGCTCGGTATGGCCTGTCAGCTTGGCGGCCTACCCGTCTCGGCCGAGGCGATCGAAAAGGCCATCGAATTGAACGGACGGGCGGTCTCCATGAACATTGCCGCCTTCCGCTGGGGGCGGCGCGCCGCGCATGCGCCCGATGAGGTTCGGGAACTGGCCTCCCGCGCCACGCCCGAAAGGCGGCCTGAGCCTGCACGCAGCCTTGACGAGATTATCGCGCGCCGGGTTGCGTTCCTCACCGCCTATCAGGATGCGGCCTATGCGGAGCGCTACCGCAGCCGCATCGCTAGGCTGCGCGCCGCTGAGGAAAGGGCCGTGCCGGGCTCCACCGCCGTCACGGAAGCTGCCGCGCGCGGGCTGTTCAAGCTCATGGCGGTCAAGGACGAATATGAGGTGGCGCGCCTCTATACGGACGGCTCGTTCAAGGAACAGCTCGCAGCCGAATTCGACAGCTATGAGCGACTCGAGTTCCATCTGGCACCGCCCGTCTTAGCGCGGCGCGATGCCGACGGCCACCTGCGGAAAATGCGGTTCGGGCCGTGGATGATGCCGGTCTTTTCCGTGCTTGCCCGTCTCAAGGGCCTGCGCGGCACGGTCCTCGATCCCTTCGGCTACTCGGCCGAGAGGCGCATGGAACGCGGGCTTCTCAAGCAGTATGAGCAGGATCTAGACCTGATCGAATCCTTGCTTGCGCCGGGAAAGATCGAGGCTGGTGCCGCTCTTGCAGCTCTGCCCATGATGGTCCGCGGCTTCGGCCACATCAAGCAGGCGAACGCGGCCAAGGCAGCCGAGGAACGTGCCCGCCTTGTCGCCCGGCTGAAGGAGGAAGCGCCGAAACCCTTCCTCCAGGCGGCGCAGTAGCCGGCTGCCGTGACTAGCGCGCTCTTTTTGCTCATAATCCTTCGTTAAGCCGGCTGTGCGATGGTCTTGCCGCCGAGCGGGAAATTTATATGGGCATTCGCAAGATCACGGACATTCCCGAGGACGTCTATGTCCAGTTCGTCAGGTCGCTGTTTGCGAACAGCGGCACGCTGATTGTCGGTGCTCTCTGCCACGTAGCTGTTGCGCTTGTGGCGTATATACGAACGGAACGGCCTCTCTTCGCGCTCTTTTCCGTCCTGTTTCTCGCCGTCGGCGTCTGGCGCTATTTCGACATGCAGCGGTGCCGGGAAAGGCTAGAAAAGCTTGATCTCGAAACCGCTCGCGAACTGGAGACCAGCTACGTCGTCAAGGGCGGCATCCAGGGTCTGCTGCTCGGCACTTTCGGTTTCGTCGCGATCTATCTCTACCCTGATCTGTTCGTCGAACTGGGCGCGCTCTCGGTCAATCTGGCATCTCTGGTCACGGTCGTAGGGCGCAACTACGGCTCGCCGCGCATGGTCGTGGTTTTCGTAACCACCATGCTGGTGCCCGTCGGCACGGGTCTCCTGCTGCACGCCGAACTGGCGCACGTCGTGCTGGGTCTGCTGATCTTTCCGTTCGGCCTTATCATCATCAGCAATGCCGCGGGTTTGCGTGGAATTCTGGCGAGCGTCGTCCTGGAGCGCCGGAAGGTGAGCCAGCTTGCCCAGCGGTTCGACCGGGCGCTCAACACCATGTCTCACGGGCTGATCATGTTCAGTCCCGAAGGGCGCGCGGTCGTCGCCAATGCCCAGGCGGCGGAGTTTCTGGGTTTCCGCTCTTCCGAGCAGCTTCTCGGCCGCTCTCTGAAAGCGCTTCTCTTGCGCGGCGTTGCGGGCAAGCTTCTGCGCGGGAAGGATTACGTCCACGCCGAAACGCAGTTGACGAAAGCGTTGAAACAGGGGCGTGGCCGCAAGGTGCTCCTGCCGCTCACCGATGGGCGCTACTTTGAGTTTTCCGCTCGCGAGGGGCGGGAGGAGCTCGGCGTCATCACGTTCGAAGAGGTGACCCAGCGCGTCGAGGCGGAGGCGCGCATCCGCCACATGGCGCGCTATGACAGCCTTACCGACCTGCCCAACCGCGCCTATTTCCATGAGATGGTCACGAATCTCATGGCCTCCGGCGATCCCGATCGGTTGTGTGGCCTCGCGGTGCTGGACCTCGACGATTTCAAGAGCGTCAATGACACGCTCGGCCACCCGGTGGGAGACGGGCTGATCTATGCGGTGGCGGAGCGGCTGTCGGGCTGTGCCACGGACAATGTGAAGATCAGCCGCTTCGGCGGCGACGAGTTCATGATCTTCATCAACCGCGTGGAGGACGAGAACGATTTTGCCCTCCAGTTCCAGACGATCTTCGATCGGCTGCAGGGGGAAGTCGAAGTCGCCGGACACAGCCTCAGAATTCAGGCCAGTGCAGGCGCGGTTGTGGTGCCAGTGCGCTCCTACGATATGGACGCGATCACGGTTAAGGCCGACCTTGCGCTGTATAACGCCAAGGAGCAGGGCAAGAACCGCTGGCGGCTGTTCAAGGAGGAGATGGACGAGGCCTTCCGCAGCAAGCAGGTCATGAAGGCCGACCTGCGCAGCGCCATCCAGGCGCGTGCGCTGCGCGTCGTCTATCAGCCGATCATCGATATGCGCACCATGCGCATCTCGGATTGCGAGGCGCTTTGCCGGTGGGACCACCCGGAACTGGGGCCGATCTCACCCGCCGTATTCATTCCGCTTGCAGAGGAGATCGGCCTCGTCTCGGAGATCAGCGCGCTTGTGCTTGAGGCGGCGTGCCAGGAGTGCGCCCGCTGGCCCGAGGATCTCGGCGTATCGGTCAACCTTTCGGCCAAGGACTTCCACAGCGGGGCCGTGGTGGACAAGGTGCGCAACGCGCTGACCAAGGCCGGTCTGGCTGCGCACCGGTTGGAAGTCGAGGTTACCGAGACGACCCTTCTGGATGACCGGGCGTTAAACCGCCACTATATCAACGAGCTGAAGGCGCTTGGCGTCCGCATCGCGCTCGACGACTTCGGCACGGGCTATTCCAGCCTGAGCTATCTGCACACCTTGCCGCTCGATCGCGTCAAGATCGACGGAAGCTTCCTGCAGGATATCATCGGCAACAGCCGGTCGCACCAGCTTCTGAAGAGTGTGGTAGAGCTTTCGCGAAATCTCGGCCTCGCCGTTACCGTAGAGGGCGTGGAGACGTTCGAACAGCTCAAGATTCTTGCCGAATCGGTCAAACCGGATCGCGTGCAGGGTTTCCTCTTCGGCTCGGCGCTGTCGTCCTCCGGCATCGAGACCATGTCGAACATGGTCTGGTCGCCCGACGGCAAGTTCCGGAAGCACGACCTCACCGTCCAGCACTGAAACCCGCCTGTTGACTAGTGGCGGGCTCTACTCTGAGTATGCGGAACATTAACCTTAACACAACGTAAACGGCTAGCGTTGGATTTTCATCTTTTTGAAATCAAACATGTCGTTTACTGTAAGTGGACAAGTGCTGTGGGGACGGCCTTTCATGTCTATTGGGGAATTTGCATCAGACGATGTCCGGTGGCCTGCGCGCGACCGCGACATGGAATCACCATTCAACAGGTCGGTGTTTTCTGTTCTTGAACGGATCGAATACCGCGTCTGCGAGCGCGGGGAGGACCTGGAGGCAATCTACCGCCTTCGCTACGATTCCTACCTCGCCGCAGGCATGGTGCGTGAAGACGCGGCGCGAATGGTGGAGGATCGCTACGACGAGCTTCCGAACTCCTACCGGTTCGGCGTCTACTACGACGGCGTTCTGGTGAGCACGCTGCGCCTGCACTATGTGGATAGCGCATTTCCGGTATCTCCGAGCAGCGAAGTATTCGGGGATATTCTGGAGCCGCGCATCGCTCGGGGCGAAACTTTCGTCGATCCAAGCCGGTTTGCCGCCGCGGCGGAATGGTCGAAGACGCTGCGCGTGCTTCCTTACGTCACGCTGAGGCTCGCGATGCTTGCCTGCAAGCATTTCTATCCCACCTATTGCCTCACGGCGATCAAGGAAGAGCATTCGGCGTTCTACCGGCGGGTCTTCAGGTCCGTACCCGCCGCTGGTGTTCGCAGCTATCCCGGATTGACGGTGCCGGTGCATCTGCTCCAGTCGAGCATCGAGGCCAATCTGGAAGGAATCATTCAGCGTTTTCCCTTCTTCCGCTCGACGGCGTTTGAACGCCGCATGCTCTTCGAGCGGCCGAAGAAAGGCGAGCTCGCGCCGCTGACAATTCTGCCGACGGCGCGCTATTTCAAGCAGGCGGCCTGATTGATCGCCTCACCCAGCACCGCGGCAGGGTGAGGCGCGGAAATGCTCGCGGCAGGCCGGGAAAGGGAATCGACATGGTTGACATTGCCCTCGCTCCGCTGGTGGCGCTGATTGCCGGCATTCTGATCCTCGTCATGCCGCGCCTGCTCAACTACATCGTCGCCTTCTATCTCATCATCGTCGGCTTGATCGGCCTGTTTCCGGGGCTTCTCGGCTGAACCCGAATCTTTGAAGGCCGCAGGGCGGCGGAGGAGCTGTTGCGCTTCATCGCCTGGCGAAGACCTCATTTTCGGCGGCGATCGGCCGTTCGCCGGCTGATATTAGCGCTAGGCCCCGCAACCGCCTGGGCATAGCGCCGCCATGCGGCCATGCGCCCATTGCCCTTCACCGGTGTTTTCGCTATTCCCCTTTGCCAGTTTTCTTCCAAGGGGTCATGCGATGGCAGAGAAACAGCCGGATGCTCCGGCCGAGACGGGTGCGATAATGGACTACGAAGAGCACGAGCGCACCTATAAACTCTTCCTGACGATTGCCAAATACGCCTGTCTGGTGGCGGCGGCTTTGCTGATCGCGATGGCGTTCGGCTTCTTTACATCAGCCGGGTTGATTTCCAGCACCATCCTTTTCCTCCTCATCTGCGCCTTGGGTTACTGGATCCTGGGTTAGGCGCCGGGCCCGCGTCCCGCGGGCCTTGAGCGAGGGGGAGGGCCAAAGACGAGGGTTTGAACGTGGGACAGAGCGTATTTGTGCCGAAGGAAGGTGCTGGCGAACCGCGGGTGGCGGCCTCGCCTGACACCGTGAAGCGCCTGACGGCGCTCGGCTTCGATGTGGTGATCGAACAAGGCGCAGGGCTCGGCTCGCGTATCCCGGACGAGGATTTCGCTGCCGCTGGCGCCCGAATCGGTAAGGCGGCGGACGCGGCAAAAGCCGATATCGTGCTGAAGCTGCGCCGGCCGACCGCCTCGGAGATCGCGGGCTACCGGCGCGGTGCCGTGGTCTTCGCCATTATGGATCCTTACGGTCACGAGGCTGCGCTGGAGGCGATGGCCAAGGCGGGGATCGTCGCCTTCGCCATGGAGCTCATGCCGCGCATCACGCGCGCGCAGTCCATGGACGTTCTGTCCTCCCAGGCAAACCTTGCGGGCTACCGGGCCGTTATCGACGCGGCGGCCGAATATGACAGGGCGCTGCCCATGATGATGACGGCGGCTGGCACGGTGCCCGCGGCCAAGGTGTTCGTCATGGGTGCCGGCGTTGCCGGGCTGCAGGCGATCGCCACGGCGCGCAGGCTGGGTGCTGTGGTCACCGCCACCGACGTGCGGGCGGCGGCGGGCGAGCAGGTGGCCTCCCTCGGCGCCAAGTTCATCATGACGGATGCCCTGAAGGACGCCTCGGGCGAGGGCGGCTATGCGCGGGAGCTGACGGAAGAGGAAAAGCGCGCGCAGGCCGAACTCGTGGCCGATCACATCGCTAAGCAGGACATCGTGATCACCACCGCGCTCATTCCCGGACGGCCGGCGCCGCGGCTGGTGACGGCGGAGATGGTGAAGTCCATGCGCCCCGGTTCCGTGATCGTCGATCTCGCGGTGGAGCGCGGCGGCAATGTCGAGGGCGCGGTCGCGGGCGAGATCGTCACGACCAGCAATGGGGTGAAGATCATCGGCCATGTGAACGTGCCGGGCAGGGTCGCCGCGTCCGCGTCGGCCCTTTACGCGCGCAACCTCTTCGCCTTCCTCGAAACCATGGTCGATAAGGAGAAGAAAGAGCTCTCCATCGACTTCGAGGATGAGCTCGTCAAAGCCACTTTGCTGACACGCGACGGCAAGGTGGTCCATCCCAATTTTGCCCGCGCAGCAGCAAGCGCAGAGGTCCTGGCGACCGATTCCGACATCGTCAAGGCCGCCAAGGGCACGGAGCCCGGTCTGGAGGTGCCGCCTGGCAAGGCGCCGGCCCGCAGAGGCACGCGCAGGAAGTCTGCCGGGGAAGATACCGGCGCGGCGCCGAAGCGCACGCGAAAAAGCACGGCCGGAAAGAAAACGTCCGGGGGAGAGGGCTGATGGAACCCAGCATAATGGAACAGGCGCTCGAACAGCTCGAGCGTGCGACGGCAGGAGTTCGCGCCGCCTTTGAAAACATGGAGGCCGAGGCCGCGGCCGATGCAGCGAGCGCGCTGGCACACGGCGCGACGGGCGGGGCGATCGACCCCTTCATCTTCCGGTTCGCCATCTTCGTGCTGGCGATCTTCGTGGGCTACTACGTGGTCTGGTCTGTCACGCCGGCGCTGCACACGCCGCTGATGGCGGTCACCAACGCGATCTCCTCCGTCATTGTCGTCGGCGCGCTGCTGGCGGTGGGCATTTCGGCGTCCGGACTTGCCACCGGCTTCGGCTTCGTGGCACTCGTGCTCGCCTCGGTCAACATATTCGGCGGCTTCCTCGTCACCCAGCGCATGCTCGCGATGTACAAGAAGAAGGACAAGTGACGTGAGCGCCGATCTTGCTGCCTCCCTGTACCTGATTTCAGGCATTCTTTTCATCCTGGCGCTGCGGGGCCTTTCGCATCCCACCACCAGCCGGCGCGGCAACATCTTCGGCATGGTTGGCATGGCCATCGCCGTCGTCACCACGCTGCTGCTCGCCCGCCCGGGCTTTGGCAGCCTTGCGCTCATCGTGGCCGGTCTTGCCGTGGGTGGCGGCGTGGGGGCCTACATCGCGCGGCAGATTCAGATGACCAAGATGCCGCAGCTCGTCGCGGCGTTTCACAGCCTTGTCGGTCTGGCCGCCGTTATGGTTGCGGCCGCCGCGCTTTATGCGCCGGAAAGCTTCGGCATTGGCACGGTCGGCGCCATTCACGCGCAAGCGCTCGTGGAGATGTCGATCGGCGTGGCTATCGGTGCGATCACCTTCACCGGCTCGGTCATCGCGTTCCTGAAACTTGACGGGCGCATGTCCGGCAAGCCGATCCTGCTGCCCATGCGCCATCCCGTGAATGCCGTTATCGGCATAGCGCTTCTGGTCCTCATCGTGATGCTCGTGACGGGCCAGAGCCCGACCGTCTTCTGGCTCATCGTGGTCCTGTCGCTGCTGCTCGGCATCCTCATCATCATTCCCATCGGCGGCGCGGACATGCCGGTCGTGGTGTCCATGCTCAATTCCTATTCGGGCTGGGCGGCCGCAGGCATCGGCTTCACGCTGGGCAATCTTGCGCTCATCATCACCGGCGCTCTGGTCGGCTCCTCGGGCGCGATCCTGTCCTATATCATGTGCAAGGGCATGAACCGCTCGTTCATTTCCGTCATTCTCGGCGGGTTTGGCGGCGAGACGGCAGCGGCAGCGGCGGACAACATCGACCGTACGGTCAAGCAGGGTTCCGCCGAGGACGCGGCCTATCTGATGGCCAATGCGCAGAAGGTCATCATCGTGCCGGGCTACGGCATGGCGGTGGCGCAGGCCCAGCACGCGCTGCGCGAGATGGCCGACAAGCTGAAGGAGAAGGGCGTGGAGGTGAAGTACGCCATCCACCCCGTCGCCGGCCGCATGCCCGGGCACATGAACGTGCTCCTTGCGGAAGCCAATGTGCCTTATGACGAAGTGTTCGAGCTGGAGGACATCAACTCCGAGTTTGCGCAGGCGGACGTGGCCTACGTGATCGGCGCCAACGACGTGACGAACCCGGCAGCACGCGACGATCCCTCCTCACCCATCTTCGGCATGCCCATCCTGGAGGTGGACAAGGCCCGCACCTGCCTCTTCGTCAAGCGCTCGCTGGGTTCAGGCTATGCCGGTATCGACAATACGCTGTTCTACAAGGACGGCACGATGATGCTCCTTGGCGACGCCAAGAAGATGACGGAGGACATCGTCAAGGCCCTGGATGCGTGAACACAAGAATAGCAATCAGCCCTTTCGAAGTTTCACGATATAAAAGAGGCTGGCGCAGAGGGGGAGATGTTTATCTCCCCCTTTTTTATGCCTGTTTCGCTGCGTCTGGCGTCTGATGTCTTGCAAGGTAGGTCCTCAGCGGAGCGAGCATTGGGCGGTGGCGCGAAGGAGTTTTCATATAGCGCTCTGCGGAGATGAATGTTTCGCTTACCTCACCTGGGTCGGCTATCTTCCTGTACCAGCTTGGCTCCACAAGAATCTTGCTTTTCGTGATCACAGCCTCAGGCCGGACTGGGAACAGGGTGCCAAATTCGCTTGTTGCTCGAGGGATCGATTTGAAGTCCTTGTACTTAATAAGCGTTCTTTGCGTAGCTTCACGATATTTCGCTTTCCACGCATCCTCCGTCGCTATGATCGGCCGTGTGAAATCGAACTCGCTGAATTGTTCGGCTGTTAAATCAACAACGTAATCCATGCCGTCTTTACTGGCGACAACCACGAAATGATTCTTCGGCATGTCATTGTACGCGTTGCTCCATAGATACATGCCTCGAATTTTCGTGTCATAACCCGCCTCACTAAGTCTGGATGTCAATGACTCAAGAACAGCTTCACAGCCTTCCTTGGGAGAAAGACGATATTTGTCCAATTCCTTGATGCCCTCGACTAGTTGGTTGATTTTGGCGATTTCTTCCTCTCCCTTTGCTTTCTTTAGCGCAGTTGTGGCCAAATCAACCATCGAAGATGATCCGCTGTTAGATACAAATGCAGATGAACTATCACTGTATAAATTATTTCCCGTGTTGGAGGTAATATCGTCAAAACTCTTATTTGAAGATGAGAGCCTTTTTATGCTCTTCCCTCGAATTTCGGCAAACTTGGCCATCCGGCCACTTTTCTTGATCGCCTTGCCTTCGACGGCAGCTTTTGAACCAGTCCTCAATATGGCAGATGTTGCGCTCTTCGAGGCGGCCGCATTCGTTAGAGCTTTTGTGCCTCTCGCTGCCGCGTACCCTAGAAGATCAGCATATAGATCCATGACCGCTTCAAGGGCCGCCTCTTTGTAATTACCCTGCTGGGCCGCGATAATTGCATCGTAAAATGGAACGACGAGGCCGTCTAAGAACCTTATCTTCTCTTGCAGGCTGGTTGCCTGATATGCGTAAGGTTTGAACCTACGGAGAGTATCCTCGAAAATCTCGGCATTGCTCCGTACGACCGCATCATGAACAGTAACATTCGTGAGCTTAGGAGCAATGAAACGAGGATCATGATGAGTATAATCGGAGGATCCGACACGCTTCTCGATCGAATCGATATCAAAGAATAGGTTAAGGTGGGATGTCATCCACCTTTGGCGCTCTTCGTGTTTGTTGCCTAGGACGATGATGCTATCGCAATGCTTTGGAGATACTGCGAAGTATTGAGGCCCGTGCTTCTTATGCACACGAGTATGTAACCCCTGTTGCTGTTGCGGAAGCTGAACATGGGTGACCCCATATACCGGGCGCGTGTATGCTTTATGTGGACCCGGATAACATCGGCTTTGTCGTTTTCTTCAATCCCGTGTTTCGAAAGTTTCTGTAGGCATTCATAAGAAAATCGACCGCTGGCTTCGGAGAAATATTCATAAAAAGCTTCATCAAATGATTTATCTAGAGGTGGAAGTTTGTCTAATGCATTGGGATGTATCCGAGTAATGAAGGGAAAGGTGAAAGTTTTGTATTCCATGTAAAGGTCGATCAGGGGCTTATCGCCTGATGGTGCAACTCCCCCGACGAACGCTGGTTGAAGGTCTGTGAAAGTGTAGTTCTTTTCAGGGTCAAGTCCTTCATTTCTGAGTATCTCTCTGCCAATCTCCTTGCGCGTCGGCATCGCCAGAATCGTATCTGCTAGATATGGAGGTTCGGCACATTTTCCGCGGCGAGTTTCCACGAGGTTGGGCCCTGGTTCATCCTGAAGATCAGACGTCAATTCCACCCCTGTCTCGTTTTTGGGGGCGTGAGGCAATTTCCCCTCGGGCATATTGCTGCTTCGAGCGCTTATCTCTTCACGGGCATGTGCTGCGTGCTGCAGGGCGAGCAGCGTGATGAAAAACAATGCCCATCGCGCGGAATTTTCAGAAGATGAAGCTTTCGGCATGGCTTTTGTATGCCGTTGAGCACGAGGCCTTCCAGCTTTGAAGGCGTTGCTTTTCTCAACCAGACGGCGATGCTTGTCGAGTTCGGCTGGAATCGTATTGCTGGCTACCGCCGGCCGATGCAGGCTGGCATGCGGTATTTTCATGATCTATCACCAGAAGAGGATGGAAGTGCCACGCGCAATGTGGGACGAGGGGCTTGAATTCTTCGATGGCTGCTGGAAGCCATTTTCTGATTTTAGGCTGGAATAGGCCGAAGAGCTCTTCGGCTTTTCTGATAATAGGAACGGGCGCGGCGACCGGTTGCCCCTTGGATGGGGCAATGCAGCAATCAGTGCTGCGAACAGGCGCGGTTAGTCTTTAGGTTGTCGAACCGTGGACTGCTCAGCTTCGCGATGCGACTGTTGACGCATTCCGCGTACGCGCCAGACCCTCGCGTGCTGGTATGTAGTCGGGGTCCAGGCTTGCCGCGCGCGCGTAGGACCGCGCAGCCTTGTCCGGTTCACCGCGGCGTTCGTAGACCAGAGCCTGGTTGGCCCAGCTTTCGGCAAGGTTCTCGTCGAGCCGGATCGCCGTGTTGAAATCGGCGAAGGCGTTCTCGTCGTCGCCCAGGGCGAGATAGGAAATGCCCCTGCCGTTGTAACCGTATGGCTGGGAGGGCGCGAGCGAAATGGCCTTGGTGAAGTCCTCGATGGCGAACTGGTGTTGGCCGCTCGCCTGGTAGAGCAGGCCGCGCCGGTGATAGGCACGCGGGTCCGTCGTGTCGAGCTGGATGGCACGCTCGAAATCCCGGAACGCTTCCTGCGTCCGCCCGGCCAGGCGGTAGAGCTCGCCACGGCCGATGTAAGCCACGTCATATCTCGGATTGAGCGTGATCGCCTGATTGTAGTCCGCAAGCGCGCTTTGCTGGTTGCCCATGTAGCGGTGGATCAGCGCCCGGTTGGCGTATGCGCGGTATGAAGTCGGATCGAGCGCGATCGCCCGATTAAAGTCCTCCAGCGCCTCGCGGTAGCGGCCGGCGCGGCCATAGGCGGAGCCTCGGATATTGTAGGCTTCCGGGTCGTTGGGGGAGCGTTCGATAACGGCCGTCAGCGAGGCGATGTTTTCTTCAGAACCTTGCGCCGTGTCGATGTGCGTGAGATCCGTCAGCGCATTGGGGGAACTGGCGCAGGCTGCCAGCAGTGTCATCGCCCCGAGGGCCACTCCGGTCCATGCCCGCCGGCGGATGTCGTTTTCAGCGCAAATCACCTTTGCCATAAACTGCCCGTCGCTCCCGTTTTCAGATCCGGCTCCAGGCCAGACTCCGTAACCGCAACAAAAAAGGTGGCGGCGATTCTTCCATCGCGCCACCTTGGCGATACAAACGGCAGAAAGGGACGAAAAATGGGCGCTCAGCGCGCCGCCGTCCTTCCACCGCCCAAGAGCCCCTCGCGCTGCGCGCGCTTGCGCGCCAGCTTGCGAGCGCGGCGAACCGCCTCGGCCTTTTCGCGCGCGCGCCTTTCGGAAGGCTTCTCATAATGCCCGCGCATCTTCATCTCGCGGAAAATACCTTCGCGCTGCATCTTCTTCTTGAGCGCGCGAAGCGCCTGGTCGATATTGTTGTCGCGGACGAGTACCTGCACCTAGGTTTCCTGTCGAAAGCGTTGATCGGCACGGCCGTTTCAGGCTTGATGCGCCCAACGGCCAAACTCCCGCGGGGAAACTTCCGCCGCAGGTAGCGCGCGCTGATAGCAGAAACTGGCGCTTTTGTCGAGATGCTTAGAAGACGTAGGTTTCCATCTTAAGGCTTAAAGCCGCACGCGTGTTGCCCGCAATCCACGCCGCCCGCCGGCATGGGGTGGTAGCCGCTTGGCGCAAAGCGGCAAGTGCCGTCGCAATCAGCGCAAGGCGTTCGACCCACTTTCGATAGTGATGAACTTGGTCTACTGCCGGGTGGCCGGGTCGAGCAGGGGTAGCGGAAACTGATGAAAAAATATTCCGTCTTCGCCATCGCGCGTGAGGCGCTGCGCGGGCACCGGGGCTGGCCGGAACAGTGGGGCTCCCCCGAGCCGAAGAAGGCGTATGACGTCATCATCATCGGCGCGGGCGGACATGGCCTTGCCACGGCCTACTATCTCGCCAAGGAACATGGCATCACCAATGTCGCCGTGCTGGAAAAGGGCTGGCTCGGCGGCGGCAACACGGGGCGCAACACCACCATCATCCGCTCCAACTATCTCTATGACGAGAGCGCCGCCATCTACGACCACGCGGTGAAGCTGTGGGAGGGGCTTTCCCAGGAGCTGAACTACAACGTCATGTACTCGGCGCGCGGTGTGATGATGCTCGCTCACAATGTGCATGACGTGCAGGTCTTCAAACGGCACATCCACGCCAACCGGCTGAACGGCGTCGACAACGAGTGGCTTACGCCGGAAGAGGCGAAAGCCTACTGCCCGCCGCTCAATATCTCGAAGGACGCGCGCTATCCCGTTATGGGTGCGGCCCTTCAGCGCCGTGGCGGCACGGCGCGCCACGACGCGGTCGCCTGGGGCTACGCTCGGGCCGCCTCGGCGCGCGGCGTCGACATCATCCAGAATTGCGAGGTGACCGCCATCCGGCGCGGGCGCGACGGCGCGGTGACGGGCGTGGAGACGACGCGCGGGCCGATCGCGGCGAAGAAGATCGGCGTCGTGGCCGCGGGCCATTCCTCCGTTCTCATGCAGATGGCGGGCGTACAGGTGCCGCTCGAATCCTTCCCGCTGCAGGCACTGGTGTCGGAACCGGTGAAGCCGGTTTTCCCGTGCGTCGTGATGTCGAACACGGTGCACGCCTATATTTCCCAGTCTGACAAGGGCGAACTGGTCATCGGGGCGGGCACGGACCAGTATACGTCCTATTCGCAGATGGGCAGCCTGCACATCATCCAGCACACGCTTGATGCCATCTGCGAGATGTTTCCCATCTTCACGCGCATGAAGATGTTGCGCTCCTGGGGCGGCATCGTCGATGTCACGCCCGACCGCTCGCCGATCCTGGCCAAGACGCCGGTGAAAGGGCTCTACGTCAACTGCGGCTGGGGCACGGGCGGCTTCAAGGCGACGCCGGGTTCCGGTCACGTCTTCGCTCATACCATCGCGCGCGCCGAGCCGCACCCGATCAACGCGCCCTTCACGCTGGAGCGCTTCCGTACCGGCCGGCTCATCGACGAGGCGGCGGCTGCTGCCGTGGCGCACTGAGGTTTCCGCATGCTTCTGATCTACTGTCCCTATTGTGAGGAAGAGCGGCCGGAGCTGGAGTTCCGCCACGCCGGCGAGGCGCATATCGCGCGGCCGGCAAACATCGCGGAGATTTCCGACGAGGAATTCGAGCGCTATTTCTTCATCCGCTCAAATCCCAAAGGCATCACCTTCGAGCGCTGGCGGCACATCCATGGCTGCGCGCGCTTCTTCAATGCCGCGCGCGATACCGTTTCCGACCGGTTCCTCGTCACCTACAAGGCCGGCGAGCCGAAGCCGGATTTGGGGACGGAGGCGCATCGCCCCTTGCAGGCTGCGCGCGACAAGCGGAGGGGCGCATGAGCCAGTCTTTCCGCATCGCGGGCGCCGGGCGGCTCTCCGCGGCCGAAACGCTCTCTTTCACCTTCGACGGCAAGGCCTATGCGGGGCTTGCAGGCGATACGCTGGCTTCCGCGCTGCTGGCCAACGGTGTCCACCTTGTCGGGCGGTCCTTCAAGTATCACCGCCCGCGCGGTATCCTTTCCGCTGGCGCTGAGGAGCCCAACGCGCTGGTCGGCATCCATCGAGACGAAGCGCGCAAGACGCCGAATGTCCGCGCGACGGTGCAGGAACTCTATGAAGGGCTTACGGCGGTCTCGCAGAACCGCTGGCCTTCGCTTTCCTTCGACCTCGGTGCCATCAACAGTCTCGCTGCGCCGCTCTTTTCCGCCGGCTTCTACTACAAGACCTTCATGTGGCCCCGCGCGGCGTGGGAAAAGCTTTACGAACCGGCGATCCGCCGCGCGGCGGGGCTCGGCACGGCGCCAGACAAGCCGGACCCGGACCGCTATTCCAACCGCTTCGCCCATTGCGACGTGCTCGTGATCGGCGGCGGCGCTGCGGGTCTCTCCGCCGCGCTGGCTGCCTCCGAGTCCGGCGCCAGCGTCATCCTGGCTGACGAGCAGGCGGAGATGGGCGGCGCGCTGCGCTTCGAGGCGGGCGCGGTGATCGACGGCAAGCCCGGCTGGGAGTGGGCGCAGGAAACGGTGGCGAGACTTGCCGCGCGCGGGAATGTCCGTCTGCTCACCCGCACGACCGGCTTCGGCTATTATGCCCAGAACATGCTTGGCCTGGTGCAGAGGCTCACGGATCATCTCGCTTCGCCCGATCCGGACGCACCGCGCGAAAGGCTGTGGCAAGTGCGGGCGAAGCGCGTGGTGCTCGCCACCGGCGCCATAGAGCGGCACATGGTCTTCCCTGACAATGACCGGCCGGGCATCATGCTCGCTTCCGCCGCGCGCACCTATCTCAACCATTACGGCGTTGCCGTCGGCCGCAGGGTCGCCGTCTACACCGCGGAAGACTCCGCCTATGCGGCGGCATTGGACCTCGCGCGGAAAGGCGTCACAGTCGCAGCCCTGATCGACCTGCGCGCCTCGCCTGAAGGCCCGCACGTGGAGGCTGTTCGTGCCGCAGGCATAGAGGTTCTGGCGGGCCACGCCGTCACCGGCACCGAGGGGCGCTTGCGCGTAAGGCGCGTCTGTGTGTCGGCCCCAGACCGGGGTGTTCACCGTGAGATCGAGGTTGACGCGCTCCTGACCTCTTCCGGCTGGACGCCCGCCGTCCACCTCTTCTCCCAGTCACGCGGCAAGCTGGCTTTCGATGAGGAAACTCAGCGTTTCCTTCCCGGCCAGTATGTGCAGGATGCGGTGGCCGTCGGCGCCTGCAACGGCACGATGGATCTGGCCACCACGGTCGAGGAAGGCCTGCGCGCGGGCGAAGCAGCGGCCAGGGAAGCGCACGGCGGACGGACAAGGAAGCTGAAGCTCGACGCACGCTCAGCCGAACGCTGGTCCGCCGGCATGGCGGGTGCGGCTCCGGGTGCGGGGGCCGGCATGGCTTTTGTAGACTTCCAGAACGACGTGACGGCAAAGGATATCCGTCAGGCCGTGCGTGAGGGCATGCGCTCCATCGAGCACGTCAAGCGCTTCACCACCACGGGCATGGCGACCGATCAGGGCAAGACCTCGAACCTTCATGGTCTGGCCATCGCCGCGGAAATGCTGGACAAGCCCATTCCAGAAGTTGGCCTCACCACCTTCCGCCCGCCGTACACCCCGGTCACCTTCGGCGCGCTCGTGGGGCATGCGCGTGGCAAGCTGTTCGAGCCGACGCGGCGCACGCCCATCCATGCGTGGGCGGAAGCCCATGGCGCGGTGTTCGAGGATGTGGGGCAGTGGAAGCGAGCCTGGTATTTCCCGCAAGCGGGCGAAGACATGCACGCCGCCGTCGCCCGCGAGTGCCGGACTGTGCGGCAGGCGGCGGGCATTTTCGACGCCTCCACGCTTGGCAAAATCGAGGTGGTGGGGCCTGACGCCGCCCGCTTCATGGAACTGATGTACACCAATCCATGGGAGAAGCTGGCGGTCGGGCGCTGCCGCTACGGCATCATGCTGCGCGAGGACGGCTTCATCTACGATGACGGCGTGGTCGGCCGGCTGGCGGAGGACCGTTTCCATGTGACGACCACGACGGGCGGCGCGCCGCGCGTGCTGAACCACATGGAGGACTATCTCCAGACCGAATTCCCCCATCTCAAGGTGTGGCTTACCTCCACCACGGAACAATGGGCGGTGATCGCCGTGCAGGGCCCGAAGAGCCGCGACATCATCGCGCCGCTTGTCGAAGGCATCGACATTTCCGACGCCGCCATGCCGCACATGTCCGTGCGGGAGGGCAGGGTGTGCGGTGTGCCGGCACGGCTCTTCCGCGTCTCCTTCACCGGCGAGCGCGGCTTCGAGATCAATGTGCCCGCCGATTACGGCCAGGCCGTCTGGGAGGCGGTCTGGGCGGAAGGGCAGAAGCATGGCGCCTGCGCCTACGGCACGGAGACCATGCATGTGCTGCGTGCGGAGAAGGGCTTCATCATCGTCGGCCAGGACACGGACGGCACCGTGACGCCCGATGACGCCGGCCTGGCCTGGGCGATCGGCCGGAACAAGAAGGATTTTGTCGGCATACGCGGGCTGAGGCGCCCCGATCTTGTGGCTCCCGGGCGGCGGCAGCTTGTCGGCCTGAAAACGGTCGATCCCAAGACGGTGCTGGAGGAGGGAGCGCAGATCGTCGCCGACCCGAACCAGAAGGTGCCGATGAAGATGATCGGCTTCGTCACCTCCTCCTACTGGTCGGAAAATTGCGGCCGATCCATTGCGCTGGCGCTGGTGGAAAACGGGCGCAGCCGCATCGGCGAACATCTGTTCGTGCCGATGCCGAACCGGGTGATTGAGGTGGAGGTCACCTCCACCGTCTTCTTTGACGAAAAGGGAGAGCGCGTCCATGGCTGAGGCCGCCCGCCGCATCCCGCCGCTTGAAGGCCGCTCTTTTGAGGGTCAAGGCATCGCGCTTCTACCCGCCCCGCCGGCAAGCCGCCTTTCGCTCCGCGCGCCCGAAAGTTCGCGCCCGGCCTTGTCGAAGGCGCTCGGCCTCGATCTTCCAGCAAAGCCGAAGTCAACCGCCGCGAACGGCGCGCGGGCGGCGCTCTGGCTCGGGCCGGATGAATGGCTGGTGACCGATGAGACAGGCGCGGATCTTCCGTCGGTTTGCGCCACGGTTACAGCGCTTCATTCCGCAGTCGATATCTCCCACCGCAATGTGGGCATTCTCGTTTCCGGCCCGCGCGCGGAGGACGTGCTCAATGCGGGCTGCCCGCAGGATCTGTCGCTCGCCCGTTTCCCCGTGGGCGCCGCCTCGCGCACGGTGCTCGGCAAGGCGGAAATCGTGCTGTGGCGCACCGGTGCGGAGGCCTTCCGGGTCGAATGCTGGCGCTCGTTCTCCGACTACGTTTTCAGTCTTTTGGAGGCGGCGGCTCGGGAAAACTGACGGCTGCTTGCGCGGCGGGAACCTGCGGTGCCGGAGGGCGTTTTCAGACAAAGGGAGATGACCATGCCGCCCGGCAGCCGCAAGATCCGCACGACAAAAACATCGGAACAGAAACTGCCACCCGCCGAGCTCGAGGAGAAATTGGTGGAAGGCCTGAAGGATACCTTCCCCGCCAGCGATCCGGTGTCGGTGACCCGGGCCACGCGCACCGGCGCGCCGGGAGAGCTTGCGAGCGTCACGCCCACAGCGGATCACGGGCACGAGCGGGACGGCGAGCTGGAAGAGGCATTGAAGGACACCTTTCCGGCCAGTGACCCCATCTCGCTCCTGTCGCGGACGCGGGCAGGGTCGCCCGCCCGGCGAGGGCCGCAAAAGCGCTGACCTTGTTCACCTCGCCATGAACCGGCCCATGCTCCGGACCGGCTTCATTCCGAGTCCTGTCGGGGCTTGTCAGGCATCGCCAAGGTGAGCCAGCGCGCCGTGAGCGCCGGCTTGACGGCATTTTCGATCTCCACCGTCACGTCGTAATGCATTTCCACGATGCCGGAAGGGCGCACCTTCATGTCCGCCAGCACGAAGCGGGCGCGGATGCGCGCGCCCGACTTCACGACATTCAGAAAACGGATGCGGTCGAAACCGAAATTGACTCCCACGCTTCTGCCTTCCAGCGCGGGCACCGCATCGAAGATCATGGTCGAAAGCAGCGACAGGGAGAGAAAACCGTGTGCGATCGTGCCGCCATAGGGCGTTTCGCGCGCGGCCCTCTCCGGATCGGTGTGAATGAACTGGTGATCATCCGTGGCGGCGGCAAACTGGTCGATCATCTCCTGCGAGACGGTTCGCCAGCTCGAAACGCCAACCTCCTTGCCGACGAGCGCCTGGGCGTCCTCTACTGCAATCGTACGCTTGTGCAAAGATCGTGCTCCGTGCGTGCTGTCCGGTACCGGACCGTACCTGCCCGCACAGATACAGGCTCATATCGCGGATGTCATGAGGGATTACGAAGCCTGCCTCGCTCCACGTACGGGTTGCCGGGCGTCATCGGCTATTGCAACTTTCCTGCCGTGGCCGCCGCATGCTCGAGCTCCCGCTCCAGCCGCGCTTCCTCTTCGACCTTGGGCGTGATGAATCGGCCAAGAAGCAGATAGGCGACCGGGGTGAGATAGAGCGTGGAGAGGGCGGAAAGGCCTAGTCCTCCGACGATCACCCACCCGAGCGCGACGCGGGCTTCCGCGCCCGCGCCGGTTGCGAGAACGAGCGGCAGGCCGCCCACCACGGTGCAGATCATGGTCATGGCCACCGGACGCAGGCGAATGAGCGCGGCCTGCTCGACGGCCTCGCGAACACCGAGCCCCCGGTCGCGCAGCTGGTTTGCGAATTCCACCACGAGAATGCCGTTCTTCGCCATGATGCCTACGAGCAGCACCAGCCCGATCTGGCTGTAGACGTTCAGGCTGGTGCCGGTCAGCAGCAGCGCGAAGACCGCGCAGGCAAGCCCCAGCGGAACGGTGGCCATGATGATTAGCGCGCTCACGAAACTCTCGAACTGCGCGGCCAGCACCAGAAGGATGATCACCAGGGCGAAGCCGAAGGTGGTTAGCATGCTGCCTTCGGTCTCGCCCAGGGTGGCGGCTTCGGCGAGCGGGATGATCCGGCTGCCGGACGGCAGATGGGGCTCGGCGATCTCGCGCACCCGTTCCAGGGCCTCGCCCAAGGGGAAATCAGGCGCAAGGCCCGTGGTGATCTCCACCACGCGGAGCTGCTGTTCCCGGTCGAGCGAAGGCGGCACGGCCATTTCGCGCAGAGTGGTTATCGTGGAAAGCGGGACGAAACGCCCGTCTCCTGTCCTGATGAAGATGTTTTCCAGATCCGTCGGGTCATTGACGGGATTGGTGGTGGAAAGAAGCTTCACGTCGAAGCTGTCGTCGTCGATGAAGACCGACCCGATCTTGCGGCCGTCAAGCAGGGCCTGCAGGGCTTCTCCCAGACCGGTGATGCTGATGCCGAGGTCGGCCGCGCGCTGGCGGTCGATCTCGACCTTGAGCTGTGGTTGCGTTGCGTCGTCCGAAAGGCGCGGCTGCTGAAAGCGCGGGTCCTCCTCCAGATCGGCGACAATGGCCATGGCAGCCTCGGTCAGCCGCTCGTAGCTGCTGCCGCCCACGGCGAATCTCAGTCCGCTGCCGGAGCCCCGGATGCCTAGGCTGTTAGGCTGGTAGGCGAAAGCGCGCACGCCGGGCACCTGGGCTGCCAGCGCATTGACCTCGTCGAGAATCTCCTGCTGCGTGCGCTCCCGCTCTTCCCAAGGTGCCAGCGTCAGTACCAGGAAGCCGGAATTGCCGCCGCCCATCCCTGTGATGGAGAAGGTGCTGTACACCTCGCCGGACTCGCGCAGCGGCTCGATCATCGATTCTATCTGCCGCATCTTGCCCGCTACATAGTCGACGCTGACGCCCTGCGGAGCGGTCACGCGCATGAAGGCGGCCGAACGGTCCTCCGGCGGCGTCAACTCGGATTTGATCGTGCCAAACAGGCCGTAGGCGGCGGCCGCGAACAGCGCCGAGACAACCAGGACCAGGACCGGCGCATTGAGGCAGAAGTGCAGGCTTCGCCTGTAAAGATTGGCCAGAACCGCCCCGAGGCGCGCAACCGGCCCGCTGGTGTGCTCCTCCCGCATCTCGCCGGAAGACAGCGTGCGTGAGGCCAGCATCGGGCACAGCGACAGCGCCACGATGGACGACAGGAAAACGGAAAACGCCAGCACGAAACCGAACTCGCGGAACAGGCCTCCCGCCTGGCCGGGAAGGAAGGAGAGCGGTACGAAGACGGCGATCAGGGTTGCCGTGGTGGCGATCACGGCGAAGAAGACCTCCCTGGTGCCCAGCACTGCCGCCGCGCGCGGCCCCATCCCCTGATTGCGCCGGCGCACAATGTTTTCCAACACCACGATGGCGTCATCGACCACGAGGCCGGTGGCGAGCACGAGCGCAAGCAGCGTGAGAATGTTGATGGAGAAGCCCACCAGATAGATCGCCGCAACGGTGCCGATCAACGCCACCGGGATGGCAACGCCGGGGATGATGGTGGCGCGCAGGTCCCGCAGGAAGATGTAGATGACAAGCAGCACGACGGTGACCGAAAGGATGAGCGCGATTTCCACCTCGTGGATGGCGCCGCGGATGAAAATCGCCTCGTCGCTGGTCACCTGAATGGACATGCCCTCGGGCAGGGCAGGCTGAAGCTCCTCGACAACCTTTTGCACGCCGGCTGATATGTCCAGCGTGTTGGACTGTGCCTGCCGCACGATCCCAAGCCCGATGCCCGTCCGGCCGTTGGTGCGGAGCCTGCTTTCCCCTTCGTCGGGGCCGAGAATGACGGTAGCAACGTCGCCCAGCCGCACGTTCTCTGCTATCTGGATGCTCTCGAAATCCTCCGGCGTGGTGATGGAGGAGGAGGCGCGCACGATGAGATCCTGCGTGCTGTTCGTGAGCGAGCCTGCGGGGCTGTCGAAGGCGATGGAGGAAAGCGCGGTGCCGATGTCCCCTACCGTGAGGCCGTAGCTTGCCAGCCGCGCCTGGTCGATATCGATGCGGAAGATCTTCTCGCGGCCGCCATAGACCTGCACGTCCGCTACGCCCGGTACGGCGGCGAACCTGTCAACAATCTCATCCTCGACATAGACTGACATGTCCTCGATGGACATGGTGTCGGAGGTGACGGCAAGCCGGATGATCGCCTGCGCGTCCTCGTCGGCCTTGACGATGACGGGTGCGTCAGCATCTTCGGGAAGCTGGTTTTGAACGCGGCCGACGGCGTCGCGAACGTCGGAGGCCGCGCTGTCGAGATTGACGCTTTCGCGGAACTCGATCGTCACGCGGCTTCGGCCGAAGGAGGATGAGGATGAGATCGCCGCCACGCCCGCGATGCGGGCCACGGCGCCCTCGATGACCGCCGTGATCTCGCGGTCCACCGTTTCCGCCGCCGCTCCGTCGAAATTGGTTCGGACGGAGATGACAGGCCGGTCGACATCGGGCAGTTCGCGCACCTCGACGCCGAAAAAGGCGGCAAGGCCGGCGACAGCGATCAGCGTGTTGACGACGAAGGCGAAGACGGGCCGGCGGATGAACAGCGCCGTCAGCCCTGCCGCCGAGCCGCTGATCCCTTTCTCGTTCATCTCAGCCATCGGCGGCCTGCCCTGATGCAACGTTACCGGCCACCGGAATCGGCAGGCCCTCGCGTACCGCATGCACGCCTTCGACCACCACATGGTCGCCGTCGAGGAAGGCGCCGTCGACCAGTACGCTGTCAGCATTGCGCTGGATCACGCGCACCGGCGTTCTCACCGCCGCGCCTTCGCGCACTACCCAGACGTATGCGCCTTCCGTACTCCACTGCACCGACAGCGGATTGACAGCCGGGAAGCTTTCGCCCGGAAACTGCATGGAGACCCGGAACGCCATGCCGGCGCGCAGCGTATCGGCAGGATTGGCGATCTTGCCCTGCACGTGCAGGGTGCGGCTGTTGGGGTCAACTTGGTTGTCTATGACGGCGACGGTACCCTCATAGGTCTCGTCCGGGCGAGCGATGGAGGAGGCCGTTAGCGGCATGCCGACCTTGATGAGCCGCGCGAAGCGCTCGGGAACCCAGAAGTCCACGAGTATCTCCGAACGGTCGTCAATGGTGGCAATATCGGTCGAGGAAGTGACATAGTCGCCCGGCGAAACCGGCAGAATGCCGACCGTACCGCTGATCGGGGCGATGATGTCGCGGCGCTCCAGCGCCAGCCGCGCCTCGCGCAGTTCAAGCTCGGCGTTGCGCACCGCAAGCTCGGCCTCAGTAAGCTGCACGGCAGTCACCGTGTTGGAGGACCGCAGCGCCCTGATGCGCTCAAGCCGCGCGCGGGCATCGTCAAGCGCCAGCTCCGCGCGATCGACGGCGATGCGCTCCGCTTCGGAATCCATGCGCGCGATCACGTCGCCGGCTTCGACCTCCGCTCCCGGCTCCACCAGGATTTCCATAAGACGCCCGGAGGTGTAGGGGCGCAGCGCCACGGTGTAGCGCGACTTGCCCGTGCCGACGGCCGTCAGCCGGTCGTTGATCGTGGCGTTCGTGACTGGAGCAGTGATCACCGGGCTTTCCACACGTGCGGCCATACGGCCGGCGCGGCCTTCACGTTCGCCGGGGGCGGTTGCCGCCGCAGCCGGGGCCTGAATGAGGCCCCAGTCCGCTGCCATTTGCCGGGCGCCTGGAAAATAGTGGAACCATAGCGCGCCTGCCGCCAGCAGAATGATGAGAGACCACAGGGCCTGCTTCCACCAGGACATTCGTTTCTCCGGAGCGAAAATCGTCGACGGGAACGCCGTACACGCCAAACCGCGTGCCCGTTATCGTCCCTTTTACGGCAATATGGGGTTCGATTTCATCAGCAATATTATTAATTCGCGGTAAGGGTATGACATAGAAGCCGCCAATGGAAAAATTACGCGCTCTGGCTGGACAGTCACGCGCCAAAGTCCAGGGAAGGCAGCGTGTTTGAAGCGCGCGGAAAACCCGGCACGCGCGTGATCGCAGGTCAAACTGCAAAGCCGGCTTTCGGAACAAGCGTACCGTCTTCCACGTTCCCTCCGCCATGGAGGATCCCGCCAGTTTTCTGACCCGGCATATGGCGGCGCATATCGTGGTCATGAATATCGCCGCGCCTTTTCTCGTCATCCTGTTTCGGCGGGTCACGGTCATTGCGCCGAATCCGGCTTCTGCGCGTTGGATCGGCCCGGCAACCGCGGTTCAGATCGCGCTCCTCTGGGGCTGGCATCTGCCTGCGCCTCTGGCCTTCGCTTATGCCGTTCTCGGCGCGCTCATGCTGATGCATGTTTCCCTGTTCGGCGCTGCGCTCTGGTTCTGGTGGACTGTTCTGGAAGAGGCGGAAAGTGCCCGCTGGCGGGCTCTTGGCGCGCTTCTGATAACGGGCAAGGTATTCTGCCTTTTGGGCGTGCTGCTTACCTTCGCGCCGCGCGCGCTGTTCGTACGGGCGGCTGAATTGTGCCTGGGCGCAGGCACGGCCGCAGGGTCGCTGTTGCAGGACCAGCAGCTGGCGGGGCTTCTCATGCTGGTCGCGTGCCCGCTTACCTATGTGCTGGCGGGTGTGGTGATCGCCGCCCGCTGGCTTGGTGATATCGAGCGCCGCGGGCCGTCTCTCCTTCCGGATCCCAGCGTTTGACGATGCTCGGGATCAAGCTTCCCCATTGGCGGGCGATCCTTTGGGGTGCTCTTGTGGCGATCCTAGGAGTGGTGCTTCTCGGCACGGTCTTCGTCTTTTCCGGCCTTTACAATGTCGCCGCTTCCGCTCGGCACTTCGATATCAGCAACGCGCTGATCCGCCTGACCCTTCGACGTTCCGTTGAAATGCGCAGCCTTTCCGTCACGCCCCCGGGCGATCTCTCCGACACCCGGCTGGCCCGGCTCGGCGCTCGGCACTTTGCGCTCGGCTGCGCGCCGTGCCATGCTTCTCCCGTCTCTGCGCAGAGCCCAGTGGCGGCCGGGATGTATCCGGCGCCGCCCCTCCTGACGGAAGCGGTAGAGACCTGGCGGACGGAGGAGCTTTTCTGGATCGTCAGACACGGGCTGAAGTTCACCGGCATGCCCTCCTGGCCGGCGGAGGAGCGCGGCGACGAAGTATGGGCGCTGGTGGCGTTCCTGGAGCGCTTGCCCGGCATGAGCGAAAGGGACTACGCCGCCCTGGCGGGCACGGAGCTGGCGCCCGGTGCCGCGGATTTCACCTTCGCTCCCACGGCAGATACAGACCGGCTCGTTGCTGCTTGCGAGAACTGCCACGGCAATGCCGAAAGCGCGCCTGTCCATCCGCTGGCGCCGCCGCTTGACGGGCAGAAGCAGCCTTACCTCGAGCGCTCGCTGAGGGAATATGCAGCCAACCGACGCCAGAGCGGCATCATGGAGGCTGCGGCGGGGGAATTGGCGCCCGAAGCGATCGGCGAGCTGGCCCGGGTTTTTGCTGAAAGGGAAGCGCCCGTGACGGTAAAGCCAGGCGAGCGGGACACGGGGTCGATGGAGCGCGGTGCCGCGATCGCGCTTGACGGTGTGCGCGGTGACGACATTCCGGCCTGCCGCTCCTGCCATTCGGTCAGCACATCCGGCCAGTTTCCCCGTCTCGGCGGGCTTCCGGCGGAATACATCATGACGCAGCTCGAGCTCTTCCGTGCGGGCGTGCGGGCGGATTCGGTCTATGCCGCGATCATGGCCCCGATCGCCGCCCGGCTGAGTGACGAGCAGATCAGGGATGTCGCAGCCTATTTCGCTGCCGCTCCGGAGAGGGGAGAGGAGGCGGCCGCAAGATGAGGCCAGGCACCATGCAAAGCGTTGCAATGCGCCCGTGGCGACTTGTGGGAGGCGGTCTTCCGGCCGCATGTTGCTTGAGATGGAGCTGCGCTGCGCTTTTTTCCTCTCTCCTTGCCGCTGGCTGCTCCGGCCCCCAATCGGCGCTCTCGCCAAGCGGTGTCGAAGCGCTGCACATCGATCCCCTCTTCTGGACAGCCACCTGGACCGGCGTCCTGGTGACATTGATGATCGTGGTGCTGGTGGCGGTTGCGCTTTACGGCCCGCCGCCCTGGCGCGCGTGGCTCGGTCGCGACTGGATCGTCATCGGAGGCGGCATCGTCCTTCCCATCCTCGTTCTCACTGGACTGTTCGTCTACGCCCTCCTTGTCATGCAGGCGGGCGCCCTGCGCAGTGCGCAGGCGGGCGAAGACACGATTACTGTGACAGTGACAGGCAAACGCTGGTGGTGGGAGGTGACCTACGCCACGCCGCAAGGCGAGCCTATCGTCAGCGCCAATGAGATCAGGTTGCCCGTGGGCCGCCCCGTGCGCCTGCTTCTTGAATCTGACAATGTGATCCACAGCTTCTGGGCGCCGCAGATCGCCGGCAAGCTGGATATGATCCCCGGGCGGACCAATGAAGTGGTCCTGGAGGCGACCGAGCCGGGCGTCAGCCGTGGGCAATGCGCGGAATATTGTGGCGGCCCCCATGCCCTGATGTCCTTCTTCGTCATCGCGATGCCCGAGGAGGATTATGCCGCGTGGCTCGCGCGTGAAGCGGAGCCGGGCGCGGAACCGGATACGCCGCAAGCGGCGCACGGGCAGGAGGTGTTTTTCGAGAATGGGTGCGGCGCGTGCCACCGCATAGGCGGAACCCCGGCGCAAGGCGTGATCGGCCCGGACCTGACGCATGTGGGCAGCCGGCACTCGCTGGCCGCCGCCACGCTGCCCAACGACGCGGAAGCCTTCGCGCGCTGGATCACCGACAACCAGCACATCAAGCCGGACAATCTGATGCCGCCCTTCCGCCAGCTTTCCGCGCCGGACCTTGCAGCACTTGCCGCCTATCTGGACGGGCTGGAGTGAGCCATGGAAAGGCATCTCCCCAACACGGCCCCGAGGCCCGACGGCGAGCTGGAGACGCTGAAGCGCGCCTGGGCGGTGCCGCGCGGCTTCCGCCTGGTCACCGCGGTCAACAATCAGGTGATCGGCATTCTCTATATCGGTGCCGCTCTCCTGTTCTTCATCCTTGCGGGCATCCTGGCGCTCATCATGCGCACGCAGCTCGCCGTGCCGGAGAACGATCTCGTCAGCCAGGATTTCTACAATCAGATCTTCACCATGCACGGCACCACGATGATGTTCCTCTTCGCCGTGCCTGTGGTGGAGGCGCTGGGCGTGATGCTCCTGCCGCAGATGCTGGCAGCGAGAGACCTGCCGTTCCCGCGGCTCTCCGCCTTTGCCATCTGGGCCTATATCATCGGCGGGCTGGTCTTCTTTTCCACCGTCTTCTACGACCTGGCGCCCAAGGGCGGCTGGTTCATGTACCCGCCGCTGACGCTGAAGGAGTATTCGCCGGGCGACAATGCCGATTTCTGGCTGCTCGGTATCGGCTTTATCGAGATTTCGGCGATCGCCGGCGCGATCGAGATCGTGGTGGGGACGCTGAGGACGCGCCCGCCGGGCATGTCGCTCGTCAGGATGCCGATCTTCGCCTGGGCGATGCTGATCTTCGCCGCCATGATCATGATCGCCTTTCCGGCGGTCATCCTCGGCACGATGCTTCTCGAAATCGAGCGGTCCTTCGGCTGGCCCTTCTTCACCGCCGAAAAGGGCGGCGATCCGCTTCTATGGCAGCATCTTTTCTGGTTCTTCGGTCATCCGGAGGTCTACATCATCTTCCTTCCGGCGGCGGGACTCGTCTCTATGATGGTGCCCACGATGGCGCGCCACCCGCTGGTGGGCTACCGGCTGATCGTGGTGGCGCTGATCGCCACCGGCTTCTTCTCCTTCGGCCTGTGGGTGCACCACATGTTCACCACGGGCATTCCCTCGCTCAGCCTCGGCTTCTTTTCAGCCGCCAGCATGGCGGTAGCCGTGCCTTCCGGAATCCAGGTCTTCTCCTGGATCGCCACGATGGCCGCCGGCAGGCCGCGCTTCCGTATCACCACGCCGTCCCTCTTCATCCTCGGCTTTCTCTTCATCTTCACCGTCGGCGGGGTGACGGGCGTGATGGTGGCGCTGGTGCCGGTCGATTTCCAGGTGCACGACACCTATTTCGTCGTTGCCCATTTTCACTACGTGCTGATCGGCGGGATGGTATTCCCGCTCTTCGCCACGTTCTATTACTGGACCCCGATGGTGAGCCGGAACATGCTGTCCGAAACCCTCGGGCGCTGGGTGTTCTGGCTGATGTTCGTGGGCTTCAACGTGTCTTTCTTTCCCATGCACATCACCGGCCTGCTCGGCATGCCGCGCAGGGTTTGGACCTATCCCGAAGGTCTCGGCTGGGAGACGCTCAACATGATCTCCACCGTGGGCGCCTATGTCCTGGCTGCCGGCGTGGCGCTTTTCGTCTTCGACCTGTTCCGCCGCTTCCGGCCCACCTTTGCCGACAGTGTCGACAACCCTTGGGGCGCAGGTACGCTGGAATGGCTGCCCACGGATACCTACTCCACGCGAAGCATCCCGTATGTGAAAAGCCGGGAGCCGCTGTGGGACCAGCCGGAGCTTGCACGCGAGGTGGAGGAGGGGAGGCACTTCCTCCCCGGCGCGCCAACCGGCGGGCGCGAGACCATCGTCACGAGCCCGATCGATGCGCGGCCGCAATACGTCATCCGCATGCCCGGTCCGGGCTGGATGCCGCTTCTGGCCGCGGTCGGCATGGCCGGCTTCTTCCTGCTCTTGACAGTCAAGCTGGTGGTCCCCGCCGTTCTGTCCGGCATCGTCATGATCGTGGCCTGCTTCATCTGGGCCTGGAAGCTCGATCATGGCCCGGAGATTCCTTCCGTCGAGATCGGCGCGGGCGTCCGGCTGCCGACCTATATGGCCGGGCCGCTCTCGCATGCGTGGTGGGCGATGGTGGTGCTGATCATCGTCGCGTCTTCGCTCTACATCGCCTACGTCTTTTCCTATCTCTATCTTTGGGTGGTCTCGCCGGAAGTGTGGCCCGCGGCAGCGGGCGTGCCTGGACTGCCGGAGGCAGCCTGGCCTGTGAGCGCCGGGGTGCTTGTGGTGGCGGGCTCGGCACTGGTGAGCGCCGCGGGGCGGCTGCTTCCACGGCCGGGCAGGGGAGCGCGGGCCTTTGCCCTCCTCCTCGGCCTTGGCGCGATCAGCTTCCTTGCCGCGCTCATTTGCGAGGGTTTAAGCCACTGGCAAACCGGCCTGCGCCCGACAGACAGCGCCTATGGCGCCATGGTCTATATGGCGAGCTTTCTCAACCTTCAGGTCATCGCAGCCTGCACGATCCTCGCCCTTTATGCCATCGCGCGCTATTTCGCGGGCAAGCTCGACACTGAGCGGCGGGTGAACTTCGACAACGCCGCGCTGCTTTACTACTACGCTGCCATGCAGATGCTGCTGGGGCTTGTGCTGCTCCACGGCTTTCCGCCACTGGCAAGCTGAGGGAGCGAGGCCATGGGCAGCCTTGAGGACCTGCGCAATCCCGGAGAAAGGCCCGGCACCTTCGCCATGCTCATCTATCTGATGCTCGGGCCGATGCTCTGGGGTCTGCATCTGACGCTGATCTATGGCGCCAACACGCTGATATGTGCTCTTGGCGGTGGTGCTGCTGCCTCAAGGGCCACTGTCATTACAGCTACCGTTCTGATCGCGGTTCCGCTCTCTCTAGTGCTCCTCATACAGCGCCGAGCCGGTCGCCTGTTCGGCATCGCGGACGGCAGAGCCGGGCAACGGACCTACGACGCCATCTCCCGTCTCACGGGCCTGCTTTCGCTCGCCGGAATTCTGTGGGCGGGAACGGCTGCCGCCATTCTCAGTGCCTGCGTGCAGGGCCGCTGATCTGACGCGGAACCAAGTGCCGCCCCCGGGGATTGGGACGGGGCGGCAACTGGCGCTGCACGAGGTAACCATGCCGGATCGGGAAAGAAAGATCGACCGCCTGTCGCGCGAGCAGACCGAGGCCTTCCTTCGGCGGTCGTCCATAACCTACCTGGAATGCTGCGTCAGCCTCATGCTGACGCATATGAGCCAGGAGGAAGTGGCAGG
>ERZ777010.574-NODE-574-length-35478-cov-6.703526_pt1 | contig 35478 bp, 32 predicted proteins | sample MGYA00374963_ERZ777010 | MGnify/ENA primary metagenome ERZ777010 (study PRJEB29309, sample SAMN06268256) | bioreactor metagenome | isolation source: Joint BioEnergy Institute, California, USA | place: USA:Joint BioEnergy Institute, California, USA | collected...
AACATCATGCCCTGGTCGCCAGCACCGTCCCTGTCAACGCCAAGCGCAATTTCCGGCGACTGCTGGTGCAAGTTGTTGGTGAATGTCGATTCGGTCGAGAAGCCCCAGTCCGGGTTGGTGTAACCGAGCTCCTTGATCTTCTGGCGCACGATTGCTTCAAAATCAACCGTGGCTTTTGTTTTGATCTCGCCAAACAGCGCGATCTGGTTGGCGCCCGCCACCGCTTCGACACCTGCGCGCGAGTGGGGATCCTGCGCGATTAACGCGTCGACGATCGCGTCGCTGATCGCGTCGGCAATCTTGTCAGGATGGCCGGCGCACACGGATTCGCTGGTAAAAAGTTTGACAGTAACTTTTTTTGACATATAAAAAATCCTTTCTCCCTAAACCGAGAAAGGATATTCCATGCTACGAAATATCTTTCCCGGTTTACCGGGCTAGATGGAGCACCTTGTTTAGTAGCTAGTAGCAAGTAGTTAGTAGTTAGGGGGATAAAGGAGCGGCCCCTGGCCGCTGTTTTTATTTGTCGGCCAAAGGCCGACTTCCTTTACTCCTTGCTACATGCTACTTACTACTGGCTACTAAATCGGTTGCCGGCAGATCAACGAGCTAGTTCTCTCCCTGCACTCTTTATATTTCTGAATTGTTAAAGGCAGCGTCACCATCATACACGACGGGCCCGCCGCTTTGCAACCTGATGCAAGACCAGCTTGTGCAGATCAATGGCCATCAAAACAGCAGTTACCGGTACGGCGATGGCTACCAGCGCGTCGCGCCAGTCAACGGCCGTAACATGCAGGAACGAACCGAACGGCGTCATGAATACAGCAAGCTGGAGTAATACCGAAACACCGATGGCGATCCATAGCGGCTTGTTGGGGCGAATGAAGTTATAAATCCACGACTTGTACTCAAAGTTTACACCCAGCACGCTCGCCCACTGCACCACTATCAGGCTGAGGAATGCCAGTGTTTGCGCGTAAGCCAGGCCCTTACCGAGATTGAGGTTAAAAATAAACAAAACGCTCGCAGCCATGACCGCGGCAATCGTTATAATCCGCGAAACTTGCCTGAAGTTAAGGAGCGCTGCATTGGCCGGCCACGGCGGCTCTTTCATCTGCCGCGACTCGCTGGGGCTTAGGCCCAGCGGAATGACCGTCATGGTGTCGGTGGCCAGGTTAACCCACAAAATCTGGATGGCCGCGACCGGCAGCGGCAGGCCGATGACGAGCGCGGACAATATCGTCAGCACCTCAGCCGCGTTGGTGCCCAGCATATAAACCAGCATCTTGCGGATATTAGCGAGCGCCGTGCGGCCGGCGCGGACCGCGGACACGATGGTACGGAAATTGTTATCAAGCAGCACGATGTCACTCGCATCCTTAGCGGCATCGGTGCCGCTGCCCATGGCAATGCCGGCGTCGGCTTCCACGAGCGCTGGAATGTCATTGACACCATCGCCGGTCATGGCAGTAATTTCACGACCTTTCGTGGCCTTGAGCAGCGCATACTTATGCTCGGGCAACACGCGTCCGAATACCCGCGTCGTCTTGAGTTTTTCGCTGATGTCCTCGGCGCTGCCTGTCTCAAGAACCTTACTGTCGCTCACCTCATCGCGCGAGGCAGCAATGCCTACCTGGCTGGCAATAAATGCCGCAGTGTTCACATGATCGCCGGTAAGCATCACGACTTTTATGCCAGCCTCTTTGGCTTCTCTTACTGCCTGTTCGGCGCCTTCACGCAGCTGGTCACTTAAACCCACGAAACCATCAAAAGACATGTCGCTAAGCGTAGTAGCGTCGATCTTGTCAATCGGAACCGAGAAATCCTTGTGCGCAAACGCGATTGTGCGGTAGCCACGGCCGGTAAATGTTTCTAACATGTTCTTGATTTTGACATCACTGCGGTGATGCTTGCCGCAGTGGTTAAGCACATGCTCCGGCGCACCTTTGATGTACAGCGAATACGTTTCGCCGTGTTGCCACAATACGCCGCTCACCCGCTGTGTCTGGTTAAAGGCAAATTCTTTCACTTTGCGCCATGAAGCCGGAATCTCTACACCATCCACCGCATCATGCAGGATTCTATCGAGCGCATCGCCGGCGTGCTCTTCGTCGCCATTCAGGCTGGCGCGAATAACTTGATCAAACGCCTGGGTGCTAGCGTGCGTGGTGTGTTTGTCGGCAACGGAAAGATTGTTCTTAGTAATGGTGCCGGTTTTGTCAGTGGCAATGAGCGTGACCGCACCCATGGTTTCAATGCTCGAAATCTTCTTAACCAGCGCATTGAGCCGAGCCATGCGCCGCGCGCTCAGTAGCAATACAACCGTCATGGCGATTGGCAATTCTTCAGGCACGGCAGAGACCATAATCACCAGGCTAAAGCGCGCCGCTTCTTCAATCTCAATGCCGCGCCACAGCTCCAGCCCCATGGCCACGGCAGCTACACAAACGATAACGACAATAAGTCGCTTGGTAAACGTGTCAATTTTCTTTTCAATGGGCGTGCGGCCAATGTCCGCCTGGGCGGCCAACGAGGTAATATTGCCGAGCTTTGTGTCGTTACCAATGCCGGTAACCACCATAAGGCCGCTGCCGGCCTTGACGTATGTGCCCTTAAACAACATGTTGTGCTGGTCGTACACCTCTTTTTTGCCGGCGATGGCTGCAGCATGCTTGTGTACTGGTAGCGACTCGCCGGTCAGGATTGCTTCGTCTACCTCGATCTGGTTCGATTCAATCAAGCGGCCATCCGCCGGCACCTTCATGCCTTCTTCGATGTGCACGATGTCGCCGTAGGTCAGCTCTTCACTTGGGATTTTGGTAGTGTCGCCATCGCGTATCACGTGCGCGTACGTTATGTCCTGCCGTTTGAGCGCGTTCAACACCCGCCCCACCGAATACTGCTGCACGTAATAAATGACCGCATTAATGCCAACAATCACGGCGATGATGACGGCGTCCAGGCGCTGCCCTTCAATCAGACTCAACACAATTGCGCCGAGCAGCACAAGGACGAACGCACTGGCGAACGGTTCAAGCAAGCGCTTGAGGAGCGATTCTTTTTTGGGTTCGAGCACATTCAGGCCAAATTCGCGCTGCCGCGCTGCTGCTTCGGCCGCACTCAACCCTTCCCGAGACGTTTGAAACGCCCCGAATACCTCATGAATTTCCAGGTTATAAACAGGCCTGTGCTTTTGTTCTGACATGTTTGTGTTATGACTTGTACTCTTCTATTGTAACACCAGCGCTATACCACTGGAAAAACGGTCCAATTTTTGCTATACTAACGGAGTTAGCGATGGCGAGTGGCCAAGTGTGAGAACTGCCAGTGGCAGTTCGCAAGGCCGGAAGCCCGGCGCGACAAAGGTCGCCCGAGCTGAGGCGGGGCCGAGACAGATTTGCAAGCGCAGCTTGCAAGTATGATCGTGGCAAGGCGCGCCTTACCACTTGTCCATGATGGGCTTTAACAATTCGATCGTATTTAGAGTAAAATAAGTTTTGTGATGGCGAGTGGCCAAGCGGTAAGGCGTCTGGTTCTGGCCCAGAAGATCGTAGGTTCGAATCCTACCTCGCCAGCCAATAATAAAAGGCCAAACGTAGCGTTGGCCTTTTATTATTGCTCGTAAGTTGATTTGAACCTACGATAGTAGGCCGAAGGCTGGGCATAATCGTAGGTTCGGTGGAAGCAAACATAGAGACACAGGCATGTGAAGCACACCATCCTGCCCGCTAGCCTAATAAAACTGTAACTACCAGCCCTTAAAACCGACTTTAAGCTTCCCTAACGGACGCCGCGCAAGTCGGAAATGGTCAATAAATATTCATGGTTACTAGTCTGACTTGCCTGCAAAAGACCAAAGCCATTTTTCATGAATTGATTAATGGCACCCCACACATCACGATGCCATATCCTAAGCAAAGTTATATGCTCATTTTTGCCAAGCTCTACTCGCCGTAACGCATCACCCAAATCAAACTCAATAGTTAACGCCACCTTTAAGCGGGCCTTAAGAAAACGCGCCTTTAGTTCCTCATCAAAATATGCCTCAAGCTCATAGCAGGACTGATCGATGTTTAATTGCTCGAGCATATAGGTGTACTGTGAAGGCGGCTTATCTTCACCGAGTCTAACATTACTAAAATCAAAATAGCGTCGAGATTGTGGCGTATCAAGCTTAACACAATGAATCAAGAGGTCACCAGGCATCATACTATTGTTGATTATGCGCAACACGTCGTCAGGGTTCCTAAAGTTTAACAGAGTGCCACCCAACAAGAAGACGAGATTAATAGATTCATCGGCTCCGCCGGCCAGATAGTCATCAACAAGCAAATCCTTGAATCGTTCACAGGTCATGTCTCGCTGATACCCCTCAAAGATCACGCTGTCACCAAACCACTGCTTGATATTGCGCTCGGCTATTTCCAGCATCTGAGCACTGACATCTATTGCAATATACCTACCTAATATCCCTCGCTCGACAAGATATTGCAGAATACCTTGGATAGGCAATGCATTACCAACACCCAAATCGACGACGTTGACGCGTTTACGATTCCCGATTAGTCTGTCTAGGCTGCCAAGGTTGGAATCTAAAAGCTGAATTGTATTTTTAGTAGTACCTCTATCTTGATCCACCAATCGCCAGGCATACTCATCCCAATAGCTTGCCCCGCCACCTATGTAGCTATATTGCACAGGCACTTCGCGATATGTTGTCAAGTTAGATATGATGTCTGCAATCTGCTCTCTCGTATAATTTTTATAAAATTGAGCACCTGGCCTGATAAGCTTGTGACCGCCTGAATTTACAAACTTTTTACGCTCGGCGACCAATTTTTCAATAGTCGCGATATTAGATGCCGTATTGGCGATATACCTTCTCCCGCCATGCTCATGCAGGGTTAGTTTGAGCTTGCCGCTTGTAGCGGCCTCGATCCAGTTTGCCACCGTGGACTGGTGGACATGGTACAGTTTTGCGAGCTCGGCGTTTCTGAAATATTGCATAGATGTGTCAATAATGCGAAGCGAAATTCGAAATAAAATTATTGACATGTTAGAGTTCGAGACTCTAACATGTCAATTAGGACAAGCGCTAGTCCTGCCAACAATGTTACGCTTGTATAAAAATGTTCCGTTAATAAAGCGTAACATAGCAAACAGCACTATTCAAGTCCTCCGGCTGTGTTAATATACCTGCCGTCATAATATTGACGTCAGATGTAATTATACTCTTTACCTCTGTTAGGGTAAAGAGATGTTTCTTTATGTCAAATTAAGACTAAGTGCTACTCGCAGCTTAGTAGAAAGGCTATGTTACCCATGGACCGCTCAGACAAGAAGACAATACAGAAGCGTTTTACAGAAGAAAGCGTTTTGCTTGAACCAGGCATTGCCAGAAGAATAGGTGTCGGAGCGTACGATAAATCCGAACCGGAACCGGAATTTACGCTTAACTTTGAACCCGAAGACATGCGGGAGCGTGTCAGGGTGGCGTTCGACCAGATGAAAATTCCTGGGACTAAGCGCACACTTTATTTCTGCATTCTTCTCAATACCGGGAATAAACGTTGCCGCGCAACAATTGCATTACGAAACACAGGGGAGAGATAGTCATGAGCCACCTAAACTCGCAAGAGACGCGGCGCGAGCCGGACAAAGGTATTGGCGGCGCATATCACCTTACCTTGGAGCCATTCAAAATGACGAAGCTGTGGATCGGCCCCTTTGATTCTAAGGAGAGTCCGGAATTTAAAGTTTCCGAGAAGGGGGTCAATCCGCCAGGATCATTCATTTGCCAGCAAGACCGGCTCGAGCAAGACAATGGGAGCCTCATCCTCTTTTTAATGCAGAACTACGGCATAAGGGAAGTTGAGGTTACAATTAAGCGCACTGCATAACACCTCGCGCTCCTTTAAGTCGCGGCTTGGCTAAGCCAACTTGCTCCCCTACTGCGGGTGTCGCAAATGGACGTTATTGTTCCGCTGGGCACAAGACACCGCTCAACTGACGCGAATGGATAACTTGCAGAACTCCCGATCCGCGCAGCCAGTCCTTGGACGTATCAGACCTTCCGGCCAAGCACTACCAAATGCTCGATGTGCGGGGTGCGGGGGAAGAAGTTGTAACCTTTGTGGGCGAGGATGTCGTATTTTTGGAGCAGGCGGGCGACGTCGCGTGCCTGGGTAACGGGATTGCAGCTTAGGTAAATGATCCGCTGGGGCGCTTCCTTAAGCAGCCTTTCGACAACGTCCTCGTGCAGGCCGGCGCGCGGCGGGTCGACGATGATGCAGGCCTCGCCTGAGATGTAGTCGAGCGCTTGTTCGCTGGCGGCCAGTACCGCCGCGGCCTCGCCTTCACGGCCGAGCGCGGCAATGTTCTGGCGCATTTCGCGCACCGCGTGCTCATTCACTTCCACCAGCGTTACGTGTTTGCCGCCGATCGTCAAGCCGATGGTGCCGACGCCGCTATAGAGGTCCACGGTCGGCTTTTCGGCCTCCACCCACTCGCGCATGTCCTTTAATGCCCGCTCGTACACTGGCAGATTAATCTGGAAGAATCCTTCGGCGGCGTACGAAAACGGTACGCCGAGTATGGTATCGCTTAAGACAACATTTCCCCACTGCTGCAGTCGCTTGGTGATGACACTGGCCGGGCTCTTTGGGTTGCTGTAGATCAGCTCGAAGCCGCTCAGTCCTAGCTGTTCCAGCTCCTCTTGGGTGAATGGCGCAAAATCTTCGTCTTTAACGTACAGTTGCGCCACAATGCTCCCCTGCTGGCTCGTGCGAATCAAAAGCGTCTTGAGACTTCGGGCTTCAATACCATTGCTGCGCAAGAGGTCGCGGGTACGAACAGCTGCGGCGTTAATTTCGTCCCGCGCAAGCTTGCTGCCACTGACCGGAATTTTGCCGTGCGACCCGCGGCGGAAGAATGCCAGATCAAGCTGGTTGGTTTCGTTACTCCACCACCAGCTGAATTCGATTTTGTTGCGGTAGCCAAACATGCGGCCGTCGGTAAATACCTCGGTTTCGCCCGGTAAGGTTACGTGGTGTAGTTCGAATGCTTCTTGTATCGATTGCGCTTTGTACCGCTGCTCGGCATCGAACGACATAATCTGCCATGGGCTGGTGGAAAGGTAGCTTTCGGGTTCTGACACCTCTACCCTTTCGCTGCTTGGCTCCAATACTTCGGTCACAATGCCCTCGGCATACTTAGACTTCTTTTTCGTGATCTGAACAGTAACAAGCTCGCCCGGCAACCCGCCCCACACAAACACCTTACGCCCATCGGCAAGCTGGCCAAGCACCTGCCCGCCACCAACAATCTTCTCCAACCGAACTGTCTCGTATGCAGCCTGTTTCACTCTGCATAGTATACCTTAAACAATTACTTCGCTCACTTTACTTCGAGTACATACTTCTTGGCGAGCGGCTCTAAATCCGGCACGCCAAATCTGCGAGCCATGCCGTCAAACTTCAGCACCTTGTCCGCGCCAAACCGGGCAATCTCTAATCTGTATCGCTCGAACGAACAAAAGAATGGCGCATCATGCAGGGTATTATTCTTGGAGTGGAACTTGTCGGCATACATGACGAGCAACTCCTCGTCGGTTTCCGCCAGATAGTCGGCCACTGGTATCGGCAGCTTCTGGTCAATGACATCCTGTCTGGAGAGGCCGACGCCGGTGTGGTGCGACGGAAAGCGCCAAAGCACCTCCGAAAAACCCTCGTTTTTAAGTATGATTTCGCCCTCCACCCCGTGTCTCACACCTTTTATAATCACACCACGTTCGTCAAACAGCGGGTAGACGCCTATGTCGTGCAGCAGGCAACCCACCTTGACTAGCGCGGCATCTACCGTAAGATTGTTTCTGGCTATTAATTGATTCGCGATGTCCCACACTATCTGACAATGAGTAAATACGCGTTCAAAGGCCGCAGCTGACGGGGCGTACTTTCTGTGCAAGGCTTCTATCTCTTTAACGGTAGGCAGTTTCATACTCTCGATTGTATTGTAATTGCGCTCGCTGTGGGCCGACCGACCTCTGGAACCCAAATGTATTTTCGCCAGGCTCGGTGGGCCACTTCAGGTAGTGTCTATTACCTAGGCTCTCAATATTGTCGCCGGTTCGTACACATAATTTAGCCGTCTGGCCCGGATCGAGGAAGCAGCCCCACACAACGTTTCCCTCTGCGCAGATGGCTTCTACCACTTCGGTCGGCGTTACGCCCGGAAATACATCGCTGCCGGGCCGCCCGTCGTACAGCCGTATATGTATCTTACCGTCCTCGGTTTCGTATAACACAGTTCGCGCCATTGGCCGCTCCAGAAACGGAGGCTTGTCGCTCAGCGATTTATCCCTGTTGATTGAGTGAGCATTGAAATCGGGCGTATCGAGCATAGGCCCCACCGACAGGGCACCCAGCATTGAGCTATCAATCGGCACCGCATCAATCGTATGTACCCACATCTCGGGATCTTTGGTGAGGTACCTCTGATGGCAGCGCACGACTACATCATGCGCAAAGATGTCCACGCCGCCCGTTGTGCTGGCATCCCTGCCCTCAAACGTCCCGTCGCCCCGCGCGACAAAACCGATATCTACAATATCGTCATGCTCAATGGGAGGAGTGAACCGTGAGCGCTCATCCAGAACACGGACACTGCCGGTAGCCTCGTTGCGTTGGTGAGTAATGATTGCATTGCCGTTGCCGAAAACCTTGGCGTCGGTCTCGTAATCAGTCAATGATCCTGACCAGCTAAGCTCGCAGCCATTGATGCTGAGCGTACCGAGCGATCTGACCGGCCTCGCAAATAACATATGCCCATTACAAAAAACCGCCTCGCGATCGAGGACGGGAAGACTCAGTAATTCGCCATTGGCTATCGCAAGATTAAGGGATAATTGGCGCGGCATGCCGCTCGTAACGTCTGCCAGGAAGAAGAAACCGCCGCTGCTGACAACGCTGCCACCGTGCGATCTTGCAAAGTCGTATACGCTCAACAAACGATCGTGTACATGGATTGCAGGAATCGCCTCACCCTTACGATAACTGATATCGTATACGTTGGTGAATCTGCCATCGGCTAATCCATATGGAAACGCATGAAACTGTACGCTTTCGGCAATTGCCTCTTTATGTTCCGTTACAGGAACATCTATGATGTGGCGTACATATTCCTGGGCTTCAGCGACAGTCTCAAAACTTGTCACAGAGACGCTTCCTTACAGAGGACGATAAGCGCCCGCCATATCCTCTGGCCTCCTTATACCATGACCCGTGCTAATATGCAATACCCCCTTTAGGTCACAGTCGCGTGGCCAGCCTCGGGCGGCCGGAGGAGGCTGGCCAGTCCAAAGGCAACTTTTTCCTGGGCGAGCAGATGGAGCACGGGCTGCACGGTGTTATGTTCGGTCAGTTCGCGCCTGTCAAACCACCCCCAGGATGTTCCCTCGCTATCGAGCGTAACATTTACCGTATTATCGACGACACCCGCAAAGGCGTTCCAGTGGTGTATATCAGCTCCCCCTTGACAGGAATCACCCTCGATAACACCCTCGAATATCTTTTCCAGCCGCGATAATGCAATGCCGACTTCTTCCCTCGTTTCGCGAAGCGCCGCCGTTTTCGGATCTTCCCCTATAACCAGATGACCTGCAGGAATGGTGAGTAGGTACGGAAATTTGGTGCGCCTAAAGAGCAACAACTTGCTATCGGCTTTGATTAGAAAGACACCGCAACTTTCATGCACTAACCTGTCCTGCTCATCAAAGTACTGTTGCATATTGGGGTCGTAAATGAGTACGCGGCCAGACGATTGCCCACAATCGTTACATGAATAGGCGACCTGTTGCCCCTCCTGCTTTTCCGGCCCCACGGCATGGCAGTGCCAGCAATAGAAGGTTTTAGATGTTGGCAGAATTTCTGGAAAGTCAGACCGGGATGTAAACTTCATTTCCTCCAGGACTCCTTCTGTCAATCTGTAATCCGTCGCGGCAATGCTCCAACACAAGAACGCTCGGTGTTTGGCGATCCCAGCTTATTACACAATCAAAGACAGCACCGGAAAATATTTAACTGCCGAGATTGTTCATTTTACCCAAAAACACTATTGTGAATAAAGTCTTATTAAATTTCAAATTGACTGGTAGGTATCCCGCTGCCTATCCCCGACAATATCTGCGGCAACCTTATCCAGTCGACGCAAAGATAGGACGTGTTATAAAAACTACTTTCGTAAAATTTTTTCCATCGCCTTGCCGCGCGCCAGCTCATCAATGAGCTTGTCGAGGTAGCGAATTTCCTGCATGGTCGGTTCTTTGATTTCCTCGACGCGCATACCGCAAATCACGCCCGTTATCAGGCGGCGGTTGGGATTGGGTTTGGGCGCCTGGGCGTAAAACGTTTCGAGGTCGGTCTGCTTGTCTATTTGCACCTCGAGCTCCTGCTGGCTGTATCCTGTCAACCAGCGGATGATTTCGTCAACCTCTTCTTTCGTGCGCCCCTTTTTCTCAGCCTTGGCGATGTACATAGGGTACACGCTGGCGAAACTAATGCTATAAATGCGCGGTTTTGTCATGGCCCTATTAGTATATCAATGTCGCTGCCGGGCCTGTAGAAAAAGAGGTCGTCGGATGACATGCTCCAGGCGTGCTGCAGCGGACCGAGAATGCGCCAGGTTTCCAGAATTTCATCGTCGGTAACAAACAAGCTGCGGTCGGACCTGATGGCGTCCAGCATAACCCGCTCATATGCCGGCGGTAGATGATCGTTTTGGCCGTATTCCATGCGGAGCGTGCGCTGCTCGATGCGCGGGTCGTAGCCGGGGCGCTTCGCCCACAGGCGCAGCTCCATCCCCTCGCCAGGGTCAATGCGAAGCACCAGCTCGTTCGGCCCCTTGTCGCCTTCTGGCCGGTAGGTAATGCGGATCTCGGACCGTTTTTCTTTGAGCGCCTTGCCAGTGACGAGACGTATCGGCACACCCTGCCAGCGGGGGTCGTCCGATTCCAACGTTACCGCCGCAAATGTCTCGACGATACTTGCTGGACTTCCCACCTGCTCGCGGTAACCCTCATACTGCCCGCGGCGTGCGGCACGCAGCGGATCATCAACCGAAGCAAGCCGCAGCTTTTTAAGCGCAGCGAGCCGCCGCTCCGGAACCAACTGCAACTTATCCGGATCCGGCGCTTCCATAAGCGTAAGCGCTGCGAGCTGCAACAGGTGATTTTGGATAAAATCGCGCAGCGCGCCGGTTTGCTCGTAAAACGCCGCGCGGCCCTCAATGTCCAGCTGCTCACTGGCAATGACGTCGATGCGCTCGATGAAGTCCTTGTTCCATGCCCGCTTAAACAAAATGTTCTCTTCGCGGAACACCAGCAGATTCTGCGCCATTTCTTTAGCCAGGAAATGGTCGATGCGGTACACCTGCTCTGGCGCAAAATGTTTATTTAAATGATTAATAAGCTCGGTCGCGCTCGCGAGATCAGTGCCGAACGGCTTTTCGAGCAGCAGCTTGGCCTCGCCCGAAGCAAGCCCGCTCGCACCAAGCAGGTCTATAATCGGCCGCGACACCTGCGGCGGCACCGCCAGATAAAACAGCCGCTGCGCAGGCGCGCCAAACTGCTGCTCGATCTCTTTCAGGCGCTTCGCCAAACGCGCGTATTCAGCCCGATCGGTCAGGCCCATCTGAAACATCTCGGTGTGCGCATGCAGATACGACGGATCTTCAATATTCTTGGTAAGTTTCGCAACCTCTACATCCGAGCTTCGGCTAACGCCCACGATCTGCAGCTGCTCCGACACCTCCCCGCTTTTGCCCAGACGGTTCATGGCCGGCAGCAGCTTACGCCTGGACAAGTCTCCGGTAATGCCAACGATAACAAGAATGGTCGGTTTGTATTTCATACCTCTCGCTACCCCAAACAATTCCGCATACTTGCCAGTATAACCCTGCCGACGTCCTCGCCACAAAATGAAAATGTGGTGTAAAAAACATTTGACGCATATAGCGTCGCAACCGTATGATCAAAACACTACATATGGGCAAGCGAGGTGCGAGTCCTCCACTGTGCCGCAACTGTGATAGCGTTGAATACAGCGCTTCAGTCAGAAAACCTGTGTAGTGAGGTTATTAACTAACCCCGAATCCTTCGAGCAAAGGGCGCGATATGCATATTTTTGACAATAAACGTGCCTCCGACTTGAAGCCTTTCGGTCAGGAGGCTTTTTTGAACCAGCTGAAACGTTTCTGCTCGCCGCGCCGCATCATCGGTGCGGTATTTTGCGCAGCAGGCGCCGTCCTGCTCGTCGCATCCCTGGCTGGCGCGCTGGGCAGTTCACCGCCACCTGACGGACCTCCGCCGCAGGCCGCAACCAGCATACCGGACACACAGACCACTAGCGGCACAGCCGAACCGAGCATCGCAACAGAGCAAAACGAAATATCCGACCAACCAAAAGCATCCAAACCCTCACCGCTGAACACCCAAACCGACACCCCAAAGACGCAAGGAGCAACTGCCGAAAGTCCGCCAAAGCCCGATCCAAATACCTTCACGGTATCGCTCAAAATTAACAACCAACCAGCCGCAAGCGTCACGGTCCCGCTCGGCAGCAACCAGTGCGATGTACTGACGAGAGCGCTCGAGCAAGGCGTCATCCAAAGCCTCAACATGCGCTGGGACGAAGACAAGCAAACCTACGGGGTTTACCAAATCAACGGCGTCGGCGACCCAAATAAAGTCACTTGGGTCTACGAAGTCAACCGCACATCGCCATTCAAGGGCTGCAGCCACATAACTGCCAACGCGAACGACACTATTCACTGGAAACATCTAAATTAGGAGCACATGATGAAACGACCGACCATCAAGAAACTACTCGCCAGCATACTGACCGCTACACTGCTGAGCGCGCAAACATCGACAGCCGCTTTTGCTGCGACTGACGCCCAGGCTGGCTGGGGCGCAAAAATGGGCGCCGAGTATCTGATTGCCCAGCAGCTGCCAAACGGCGGCTACCCGGCAATCCTTGGCGGCGAGGCCGACTGGGCCGCAATCGCGCTGGCAGCCGCCGGCTACGATCCGAATGAGGTCAAGAATGGCAGCACCTCCCTAGTCGACTTTATCACTGCCGACCCGCTCAACGACGAAACAGATGTTGCTCGGCGCATTCTGGCGGCCGCTGCGATTGGCTTTGATAACGACGCTTTCACCGGTATCAATTTCGGAGAGCAATTATATGCCCTCTATGACGGCACGCAGATCGGCGACCCGGGCGTTCTCAGCGATGACATGTTTGACATCATGGCCGCCGCTGTTCTGATCGACAACCCGGCCCAAACTCAGAAAGACGAGCTGGCAGCCATGGCCCGGGCCAGCCTGAGCTACCTGCTCAGCTACCAGGAGTCTGATGGCGGCTTTAGCTACACAACTGCTGAGTGTCCTGACTGGTGCGGTTCCAGCACTGACATGACTGCCGCTGCCATCATCGCCATGCAGGCTGGCGCCGCCCACGGCTTTGCCGACCCGAACGACGCGGACTTCGTCAGCACACTCGACAAGGCAAAGAACTACCTGCTGCAGGCGCAGGATCCAGAAGGCGGTTTCTTGATGGCTGTTGGGTCTGTCTGGCCAGCGGACGGCCTGACCACTTCCTGGGCGCTCATGGCGCTCAACACACTCGACCCATCAAACGAAACCGTCCAAACCGCAAAAAACGCGGCACGCAGCTGGTTGCTCGCCCGCCAAAATGCCGACGGCGGCTTTGACGGCTGGACGTGCGGCGCAAGCGACGTCATCATTACCGCCCACGCCGTTCCTGCTCTGCTAGGCACAACCTGGCTGCTCAGCCCTGCACCCATTACCATCCCAGACGCCGCTCCTGACGAAATGCCGACTCATATCGACTGCCCGGCGCCAGCCCCTACTCCGACAGAACCGGAAGAACCCAAGCCACAGCCCATCAACACCACTACGCCAACGCCGGTTGCCACGACCGACACCAGCACCAACACCCAGCCAGAATCTGAACCGCAAATACTGTCTGCGACTCCTGCCGAAGAGTCATCCGAAGGCCAACCCGAAAAAACCGACGCCGAGGACATCAAAGAGGTCATTCCCATTTCCGAAGAAGCCAAGAGTTCGATTAAGTACGTTATCTACGCCATCATCGCCCTCAGCTTAATCGGCTTCGGCTGGTTCCTGTTCCGGCCGCAAAAAGGTTAAAATCCACGCCGCGAGGCAGGCGCAGCTCTGCTATCATAAAATCATGCAACTAAAATATGGGAGCCTTCGCCTGCTAAAGCGCCTGTCCAAGCGCGATTGGCTGATGTTGGCCAGCGGTGCGGCGATCGTTGGCCTGCTTTGGGGTCTTATCTCATGGATGGATAGACCGCCGACGCCGCTTGCAGCGAAAAAGGACTCCCGCGTGTCGATTCCGTGGCTGCCTGACACTGTCAAACGCTGGGAGGACATCTTTAATGAAATGGGGCGGAAGTACAATATCAACCCCAACCTGCTGGCTATCATCACCACGCTCGAATCTGGCGGCTACACCAAGGCCGTCAGCCCAGCCGATGCCCAGGGGCTCATGCAAGTCACGCCACCTACCGCCAAAGACATTGCCCGTAAATACCTGCAGGAACCACGCGATAGTTACGACCTGACCGACCCACACACCAACATCGAGTTCGGTGCCGCCTACCTTGCGTTCCTCCGCGACGAATTTGGCGAACCATCACAGGGGCCATCCTGGGACTACACGGTTGAGCTGATTGCCGCCGGTTACAACGGCGGCCCTGGCGCCGCTGGCAAGTTATACCGCGGCGAGGGCCTGACCAGCAGCGAAACCGTTGTGTACTCGCGCGACGCCTTCAATATGTGGCGCGAACGGCACGCCGAAACCAGCCCCACCTTCGACCGCTGGCTGGAGCGCGGCGGCCAACGCCTCATCGACCAGGCCCGCGAAGAGCAGGAACAATCCGTCCAACAATAAACCTCCAGTCTTACAATTGCAACAATCACCCCGCAACTAGTGCCAATAATTTAATCCTCAAAATCCTCATTTTCGATGCTATAGCATTAAAAATGAGGATTGGTGCTAAATGGCACCTTGCGTGAATGGCGGTGGCTGTTGGTGGACGCGGCGTTTGAGCCAATTAAACGTAGCAATGGCAACTTCGCGCCAGCCGCTGTCGATATGTAGCGAGTGCCCGCGGCCGTCGAATTCTTGCAGATCCGTTACCGCCGTTGATGATCGCTGATACAGCGCTTGCTGTGCGCGTACCACTGATGGCGGCGCCATGTTGTCGCGCCCTGCCGCAATGAGTAGCAGCGGCCCGCGCTCGGCATTCCCCACATTAGCCTTCGTCGCTTGTGACGAGATACTAGCAAGCGCCATCTGGAAAAACGGCAGTGCCGGCGATGGCACCGACCACATCGTATACAGCTCTACCGCTTCCTCGCGCGACAAGGCGTTACCGAAGCTGTAACGAAACTCATCGACTGTTAGCGATACTGCCCGCTTTGGCCGAAACGGATTTCTAAGCGCTGGCCAGCTGGCCGCCAGCTGCCTGAGCGGCAACTGTAACACACCCTGGGGCTGGATGGGCGCAATGGCAACCGCCGCAGCTGCCAACCCATCGCACAACAGCTTCTGCGCAACCAGCCCGCCAAATGAATGACCGATCACCACCGGCCGCATATCCATGGCCGCAATCCACCTGGCATAGTGCCGCGCGATCTCATCTACCCCATACCCGGCCACCGATTCGGGCGACAGCCGCGCTTCATGCACCGAGTCCGGCTCGCCCGGCCAGCCCGGCGCCACTGGTATGTATCCCAGCCGGCGGAAAAATTTGATCCACCCATTCCAACTCGTCGCATGCAACCACTGGCCATGAATAAACACAATCGGCGTTACCTGGTGCTTGTTTTCACTCTCGGCCATCTGCCATCCTCGCCCGCCCGTCCAACTATTGGCACTATACGAGCAAGCCAGCGGCGTCGCAGTAACCTATTGCACAAATGTTTGCCCTTAAGACTGCTACAGTGTAGTACCATAAGAAGTATGAAGTAATTAGCGAGGGTGACATGCGGCCTATTTGGAACGGATCAATTAGCTTTGGACTTATTAACATTCCTGTCAGGATGTACAGCGCAGCCAATCCGCGCCAGGGCATCGACCTCGATATGCTACACAAGGCCGACCACGCGCCCATCCGCTACGCCCGCATCTGCCGCAAGGACGGCCAGGAAATCCCGTGGGACGACATCGTTAAAGGTTACGAATACCAAGAGGGCGACTACATCGTGCTCACCAAAAAAGAGATGGAAGAGCTGGACGTTGCCAAAACCCAGACCATCGATATCCAACAATTCGTGGACGAAGGCGAAATTGACATCCGCTACTACGAAAAACCGTATTACCTGGAAGTCGACAAAGGCGGCGACAAGGCGTATGCACTCCTTCGCGTAGCACTACAAAAATCCGGTAAACTGGCGTTGGCTAAATTCGTACTGCACGAGCGCGAGCACGTCGGCGTCATTAAGCCGGTTGGCCGCGCGCTGGTCCTCAACCAAATGCGCTTTCCTACCGACATCCGCGAACCGGGTGAGCTGAGCCTGCCAACCGACAAGGGCCTCACCGACAAAGAAATCGAAATGGCACTCAAACTCATTAAGCAAGAAACCAGGCCGTTTATCGCCGAAGACCTGCACGACACCTATACCGAGGAACTCGAGGAACTCATCAAAGCCAAAACCAAAGGCAAAAAGCCAAAGAAAATCAGTACCCGCACACTCGAAGCCACCACCGCCAAAGACCTCATGGCCGCCCTCAAAGCCAGCTTAAAGGAATAATCAGGTGGGGCTGAGGGATTACTTCAGAAAACGAAGATTCGGCCGGACGCCCGAACCGAGGGGCGAAGTAAAAACCAGTAAAAGCCGGCGGCTCGCGTTTGTAGTGCAAGAGCATCACGCGTCGAGTTTGCATTATGATTTTCGGCTTGAGATTGACGGCGTTTTAAAGAGTTGGGCGGTACCGAAAGGGCCGAGTCTTAAACCGCACGAGCATCACCTGGCTATTCAGACCGAAGACCATCCATACGAATACCGAAAATTCGAAGGCGTTATTCCCGAGGGCGAATACGGCGCCGGCAACGTCATTATCTGGGACGAGGGCTGGTACGAGGCGCGCAAAGGCGACCCCAAAGACAGCGAAGCCACCATGCGCGAAGGGCTCAAAAAAGGCCACATGACATTTATTTTGCATGGCAAAAAATTAAACGGCGAATTCGCGCTTATTAAAATGAAGAATGCCGACAATCCCAATGCCTGGCTGCTTGTCAAAAAGGCGGATGAATTCGCAACAACCGAAGATGTAACCAAGCAAGACCAATCAGTCGTGAGCGGCAAGCGCGTCGACGACCTCGGTGGCAAAATGCCGGACCTGAAAAATTACCCGCAAAAAGCCAAGCCCTGGCCAATCAAACCCATGCTCTGCACGCTCGTAGACGAACCGTTTAGCCAGGAAGGCTGGTTGTTTGAGATTAAGTGGGACGGCTACCGAGCCATCGCCAGCAAATACAAAGACAAGATCGAGCTTTATTCGCGAAACGGCCTGGACTTTTCAGAGAAGTACGCGCCGGTCGCGAAAGCACTCCAAGCAATCAAGCATGACGTTATTCTGGATGGCGAGATTGTCGTGGTTGACGACGAAGGCCGGCCACACTTTGAATGGTTGCAACACTGGCACAAAGAACCGTACGGTCATATCAAATACTATGTCTTTGATATTCTGTGGTGCGACGGCCACGATGTGCGCTCCATGCCGCTCATGCAGCGCAAAATACTTTTGAAAAATATCTTGCCGCGTCATGAAATTTTACAATACGGCGACCACGTCGAAACCGAGGGCGAAAAGCTCTTTGAAGAGATGGAGCGGCGCAGACTTGAAGGCATGGTTGCCAAGCGCGCCGATTCGCCCTACCGCGAAGACGTGCGCGGGCAAGACTGGCTGAAAATCAAAACCAGGCAGCGGCAAGAGGTCGTGATCGGCGGCTATACCGAGCCGCGCGGCAGCCGCAAATACTTTGGCTCACTGCTTGTTGGCGTCTACGAAAATGGCAAGCTTGTGTACGTCGGCCACTCCGGCGGCGGCATTCCCGACAATGAGCGCAAAGAATTGCTTACAAAACTCCAAAAACTGGGGCGCAAGACTTCGCCGTTTAAGTTCGAACCCAAACCCAACGCGCCAGTCCACTGGGTGCGGCCAGAGTTGGTGTGTGAAATGAGTTTTGCTGAGTGGACGCATGACGGCCTGATGCGCCAACCCGAATTTAAGGGTTTGCGTCCAGACAAAAAACCAACTGACGTCCACCGCGAAAAACCCGAAAATACTAGCACCATGCCAACCGAACCACGCGACTCAACGCCACGTCATTCCCGCGAAAGCGGGAATCCAGTCAAACACAACCCTTCTTCTGGATCCCGGATCAAGTCCGGGATGACAGATGCGTTGCCGTTCGCACCAACCAACCTCGATAAAGTTTTCTTCCCGAAAACCAAATACACCAAAGGCGACTTATTCAGGTACTACGAATCCATCGCCGAATACATCCTGCCCTATCTCAAGGACCGGCCGCACTCGCTCAACCGCATGCCAAATGGAATTACAGGCGAAAGTTTTTACCAAAAGAACAACCCGCTCCTGCCAGACTGGGTACCGCACGCCGACATCTTTTCGGAATCCAACAACGAGCATTTGCGCTGGATCGTGTGCGAAGATCTCGCCACCTTGCTCTACATGGTCCAGCTCGGCTGCGTCGAGATCAATCCGTGGAACTCGCGCGTCGGGCACCTTGATAAACCCGACTGGCTCGTCATCGACCTCGATCCGGACGGCAACAAATTTGAGGAAGTTATGCGCGTCGCCCACACCACGCGCGAGGTCTGCGAAGAATGGGGCATTCCTACCTACCCCAAAACATCTGGCAAAACTGGCATGCATATTTACGTCCCCTTGTTAGCCCAATACACCTACGAGCAAGCCAGGAACCTGGCGCACCTGATCGCACTCGAAGTTCATAAGCGCCAGCCAGACATCACGAGTGTGGAGCGCATGCCCGAAAAACGGAAACACAAAATTTATCTCGACTACCTGCAAAACCGCGAAGGTCAGACGCTCGCTGCACCCTACTCCGTCCGCCCCACGCACGAGGCCACGGTGTCCATGCCGCTCGACTGGAGCGAAATTAAACCAGGCCTTTTGCCAACAAACTTTACAATTAAAAATACCTTACAGCGCCTCAAACGCATCGGTGACCCCTTCAAACCAGTCCTTGGCAAACCCATCGACCTTGAGAAAGTCCTAAAGAAAATCCCTGAATCTTAAACCAATGCCTCGCGGAATGTGTCAGTCCAGTCGCGGGCGAAACGGGCGAGGTTGAAGCGTTGGTTGGCATAGTTGCGAGCATTGTCACCCAACTGGCGCGCAAAGTTAGGATCGTCCAGCAAACGCTGCATGTGGGTTATGAGTTTGTCGACGTTCGTTTCAACAAAACCAGTTTTGCCGTTCTCTACCACAGTTACCATTTCGGTTGTCGCGAGTCCCACAATCGGCAGGCCCGTCATCATTGCCTCGCACACTGCCAATCCCAAGCTGGTATAACGGATCGGGTTGCAGAAAAACCTATAGCGCGCCATAAAGGCCGGAAGATCAGTATGGGGCACCTCGCCCAAGCCGCCCAGTTCTTCAGAGCCCATGCCAACAAGCTCAAGTGGTACGTATTTGCGCATGTACTCAAACACATCCAGGCCTAGCCGCCGGCCGCGCAAGCCGATGTTGTTAATAACCACGATACCTTTTGGAATGTCGCCGGTGTAGCGAGCATCCTGCGGCACCACGACGCCGTGATCGATTACCTTTGTTGGCGTGTTGCCACAGTCCCACATCAGCCGGTTAAAGCCAGTAACGTGCACAATCAGTATGTCAGGGCTGGCTGCAATATGGCAGGTGTCAGTCGGGCTCTCGCGCGGCGGGTCGTGCTCCAAATAAATCTTAGGTAGTCGCCGCTGGCGCTCGCTTAAAATTTCGTACTGGTCCTCCAGATAATTCCGGCGCGATTGGAACAAAATAATGTCAAATTTGATATTTTTGACATCATTAGCCGGCACCTCGTGCACGTTATCGCTCCACTTGTAGCCCGGAATGCGGCCGCCGTAGCCTTCCCATCCTGGCTGGACTGGCAGGTAAAATTCAGCGTCCGCATGGGTGAGATAAAACAAATAGCTGCCGTGCACGTTCCAGGTGAAGACTCTCGGGCGTCTCATAGCTTAAACAACTCCTTTACCTGCTTCATGACCGTGTCGGGCGTGGCTTCGTCCGCGAGCACGACGCGGTGGAGCTTCATGTCGAGCGGACCCCAGCGCGCCGGGTCGGCATTGGAAAAAATAGTGACGCTTGGTACATCGAGCGCCCGCGCGAGGTGCGCCGGACCAGTATCGTTGCCGATGTAAAACTCAGCATTTTTAAGCAGTGCTGCGAGCGTACTAAGCGACGTTTTGCCAGCCAGCACCACAGCGCCGGACTTAGTTTGTTCTGCAATCGAACGCGCCAGCCCAACTTCGTCTTCCGACCCCGTCAGCACTGGCCGGAGCCCCATCGCCGAGCACGCGTCGGCCATGACTGCAAAATACTCGGCTGGCCAGCGGCGGGACGACGCCGACCCGGGGTGTATACAAGCGTACGGTTTGTCGAGCTGCACCAGCTGCTGCAGTTCCCGTTCATCCCGTTTGCTGACTGGAAATTCCAGTGAGTCGTCCGTGGCCGGAATCCCCAAAAACGTTAACAAGTCCAAAAATTTGTGGATCTCGTGCCCACCTTCGGGATACGGCGCAAACCAGTCCTCATTTGGCCGGTAAGCATCTTTACTTGCGTAACCGGCGGCAATCCGCGCGCCAGAGAGCGGTACAAAATAGTTCACGACCCAGCCGCTGCCGTGCATTTGGAGCAGCAGATCGTACTTACGGCGCTGCATGCCGCGAAGGAAACGAACAACGTCCGCTGCCTGCCACCCGCGCTCGGGCAAGCCCGGCAGTCCCGGAAACGGCACGAACCCATCCAGGTACATTCGGAAGCGCCACGCGAGCTCCTTGGTTTCGGGCAGGCCGATGTAGTCAATAACCGCGTCCGGAAACGCTGCGCGCAAAGCCCTTAGCGCTGGCACGACCACCAAAAGGTCGCCGATTTTGAGCGGCCGCCACACCGCGATTTGCCGTACTGGCAGACGCATTAAATGTCCAAATCGCTCTTCGGGCGTCATGCTCATAGCAACTGCTCCGCTGCTTCCATTACTTCTTTGATGGTTACATCATCAACGAATGACTCATTGTGCTCGCAGCCCTTTACGCCAATCGGCACGCACGGCTCTTTGCACACCGGGCATTGCGTGCGCCACGACAGAAGCGACAAATGCTGCGCATGGCGCATGGGGCCGGCCGTAATAAAATTACCCACCCAGTAAATGCCAACGGTCGGGCAACCAACAGCCCGTGCCAAATGCAGCGGGCCAGTGTCGTTAGAGACCAAAAGCCGCGCACCTGCGAGCAGCCCAGCCAGCCCACCCAGCGACAATGTGCCGCTTATATCCACTGCCTCATATTCGGTTAACGCCGACACTTCCTCGGTTATTAACCGCTCGTCCTCACTGCCGGTGATAAACACAGAAAAGTCGCGTTTTAAGTACTCGTTCGCCACCGCCGCGAATTTGGCAATCGGCCAGCGCCGCCGCGGGTCTGTCGCGCCCGGGTGGACGACGACGTAATCAGCAGTGTTACCAATCTGCCGCCTCGCTTCTTCTTTATCGTCCTCGGTTACAACTACACGCGGCATAATTTGGTCCGTGGTCGCGCCTACCCGCGCCGCAAGCTCCAAATAACGCAATACTTCGTTTTGGTAAAACATGTACGGCACTGTGTCGTCCAGTTTTGGAGCATCGGGCGTGGCTGAGCCGACCGTCCACTTGGCGCCAAGCCGGCGCACAAAGCGATTGGAATGGCGGCCGCCGCCGTGCATTTGAAACGCCAGGTCGAATTGCTCGGCCTGCATTTGCTCAAAAAAATCCTTAACACGTTTAGCATCTATGCTTGCGCCTTCTGGCGCGCCGACGCCCGGGTAGCGCGGCACGGCTACCACCCGGTCGATGTCCGGCACATGGTCTGGTACGAATTCCGCATGCCAATCCTTGGCAAGCAACACGATTTCGGCCATGGGGAATGTGGTTCGCAGGGCATGGATGGCCGGCAACGCGAATAGAAAATCGCCAAGCGCGTTGGCGCGGAGCACTGCAATTTTTTGGACGTTTAAATCGGGAGGCATAGCGGTGCATCTACCTTTCTGTTGTTTAGCGTTGTTGGCCATTCCTGGTGATATGCGCCGGACGGCAGCACGCCGCAGCCGCCGAAGCGCCGCATGACCCGCAGCTGCGCGAGCACGTCCTCGCCACTGTGCTCGCGCGGCAGCTCCTGCCAAAACGAAAAGCCGCCCACTTCGCGCAGCTTCTTCGCATCGTACAGCACGCATCCGCCAATCCACGCAACCTTGTAGGCGCGCGGTTTGTCGGGTGAGATTTTCAGGTGCTGCTGCACGTGCCAAACGTTCGCCGCGTTATGCAGTAGGTGCCGCTGCCACGCCGCCTCGCCGGGCCGTATTGTCTCCGGCTGTACATTGCCGCCCCAAAATTCAATCACCTGCTCGGACGGCCGATGCTCCCGCGCATACGACAGGCCGATAACCGCGTTGCCTGTAAAACCACAGCCTTGTTCTATCAATACCTGCAGCAAATTGCGTATGACAAATGGCTCAAGGATTACATCGTCGTCCAGAAACAGGCAGTAGGGCGCGTTAGAATGATCCAGTAAAAACTGCCGCTGCTGCGCCATGCCGCGGCGCGGGAAATTATCAAGCACACGTACCCGGTGGCCGCGCACGTTCAGCAGCCTGAGCGCGCAGGCCAGGCTGGGGTCGGCATCCAGCTGCTCACGGTCTCCCTGGTTGGCGATAATGACCGCAAAATCGCGGTAGTCCTGAAAACACAGGCTGGTGAGTGTCACTGCCAGCGCCTCAGTGCGGTCGCGCGTGGGAATAAGCACGTCAACCATGGCCCGCCTCCTCCACGAGTGCGCGCACGGACTGCACAATCCGCTTTGGCGTCGCCATTGGCTCATCAGGCCCTGGCCAGACTTGCAGCCAGCGGTTTTTGGACCGGAGTTTCTCGGCCACCGGAAAATACAGAACTCTTGAAGGCACCTCCCACGGCGTGTGCTGCGGGTTGGTTTGGGCATAAAGCACGACCACGGGCGTGCCGAGCGCTGCGGCGATGTGTGCAGGCAGTGTGTTGTTGGTAACAAGAACCGGCGCCATGCCAATGACCGGGCCAAGCTCGCCAATGGCCAGCTTGCCGGCCATGTTGACAGCGCCTTTGCCAATCATAGCTGCAAGCTTGCCGATATACCCCTTTTCGCCCCGGCTGCCGGTAAGTACGATGTGCCAGCCGTCCTGCACAAGCTCGCGGGCGGCCGATGCGTACTCTTTGAGCGGATAGCGCCGCCTTGGGTCGCTCGCGCCGGCGTGCAGCACTAGCCATTTACCATCCAAATCCACGCCAGCAGCGAGCAGCTTGCGGCGCGCGGCATCACTAAATTCATCACCCACATCAAACGAAATCTTGACGTCGTCTGTGGTGGCGCCAATTGTCCGAACCAAATCGAGCTGCCGCTGTACTTCGTGGCTAATCAACTCCTGCGGCTCAACATCCGGCACCCAGTCGGTCAAAAGCGCGTACGGATTTTCGTGGCAATAGGCCAGCACGCGCTGGATGCCTGCCTCATAGCAAAGCACTGCTGCCGGCAGTGGGCTTTGACTGTAGGTTGTAAAGATAATTGCTCCATCAAAATTCTTGTGATACAGCTCCTGGGCCATGAAGGCGATGTTGTCCCGATACTCCTCGCTCACCCACGGCGCGTCGAACATCAGCACGTCGTCAATTTCCGGCACGAACGGCACGATCAGCGCGCCCCGCGTTGATGTAAGGAGCGTAAGCTTCACGTCGTCAAACGAATCCTTGAGCGCCCTAAGCGCCGGCGACGTCATCAGTATGTCGCCCATGTTATCGAGCCTGATGCATAGCAGGTTTGTGCACCCCTTCCAAGCTTCGTCGATAGCCACTGATGAGCCCTCCCGTCATTGTCAAAATAATGTCCGCCGCTTGCGTTAAGCTCTTCACTTGCTTAAGCGGGCGGCGGTACGCGCCCGGCCGCCACTCGGTTTCGCCGCCGTTCATGAGCAGTATGCTTTTGCAACCGGCGCGGTTGCCTGCTTCAACATCGTCCAGAATGTCGCCGATCATCCAGGATTTCGCCAGGTCAATGCCAAACCGCTCCGCAGCCGAAAGCAGCAAGCCCGGCGCAGGCTTACGGCAGTCGCACTGCTCGCGATACTCCGGCACGTCAGCATCCGGATGATGCGAACAGTAGCAGTATGCGTCGAGTATCACGCCCTCAAGCGAAAGTAGTGTGTATAAGTGGCGGAGCATGAGCCGCACCTGGTCTTCGTTGTAGTAACCAAACGCCACGCCTGGCTGGTTGGACGCCACGACTAGCAAAAAGCCGGCTTCTTTGAGCCGCTTGAGGCTTGCGGCTGCTTCCGACATCAGGCGCATGCGCGACGGGTCAATGTTGAAAGGAACGTCGTGCACGAGCGTGCCGTCTTTATCCAGGAAAACTGCGGGTTTTAAGGCCATGACGTCTCCTTTACCGGCACCACCATTACTTCGGGCATGACGCTTTCGGCTGGCAGCGTGAGCGCAAAATGCACGGTTTCTGCCACAACGGCTGGGTCTTGCAGCGTTGACTGATCAATGTCCGGAAACCGGTCCAGAATAAACGGCGTGCGCATGCCGCCGGACACAACTGCCGTGACCCGCACGCCGTACCGCCTGCCTTCAGCATGGAGCGCGTGGCTCAAGCCCAAAAGCCCCCACTTGCTCGCATGGTAAGCCGAGGCGTCGGTCCAGGCGCGCTTGGCAGCGGTCGAAACAATGTTAACGATATGCCCGTACCCTTCGTGGCGCATCCACGGATACAGCAAGCGGCTCAACAAAAACGCGCCGCGTAAGTTCACGTCGATCACACGATTCCACTCGGCAATGTCTATTTGCTCGAACGGCTTGGTTACGTCCGTGCCGGCATTGTTAATGAGGATGTCCACGCGAGTAAACTGGTCGAGTATCGCCTGCGTGATGGTACGCACCTGCGGCTCGTTGCCAACATCCAGGCGGTAAACGTGCGCCCGATGCCCCTGACTACGCAGCTCTTCGGCCACGCTTTCGGCTGCGTCAGCCTGGACATCGCAAATCACCATGATTGCGCCGTCTCTGCTCAAGCGCCGGCAGATGGCCGCGCCCAGCCCGCTGCCGCCGCCAGTCACCACGACTACTTTGTCTCTGAGGCTGACAGGTTCCACGGTGACCTCTCCTTTTTGTCTACACCATACTCATCCAAAATCGCCTGATACATTGCGGCGGTTTGGTCGGCAACATTTTGCCAGGTGAACTCTTTGACCCGCTCGAGCCCGCCTTTGCTCAGACGTTCACGCAGCTTGCGGCTGGCAATCAGTACGGACAAAGCTTCGACCAGAGCCTCTGGATCCTTGGGCGGTACCAGCAGCCCGTTTTTACCATCCTCAATGGTGTACTTGATGCCGCCCACTGCCGAGCCGATGACTGGCGTGCCGCATGCCATAGCTTCAAGCGGCGTAATGCCAAACGGCTCGTACCACGGCGTGGTGACGAATATGTCGGCCGCGCTGTACCAATACTTCAGCTCATCCCGGCCGCGCCTGCCCAAAAATGTAACGTCGCCATTCACGCCCTCGTCTGACGCCGTACGCATGAGCCGTCCGATTTCTGGCGTAAGCTCCGGGTCAGCAGCGCCGGTCTCGCCGCCAACAATGAACAAATGCGCCCGCACACCCGTGCGTTGCAGCATGCCGAGCGCCTGGATAACGGTATCCACGCCTTTACGCGGTACAAGCCGCCCAAGCTGCAGAATAATTGGCCCAGATGTGTTGATGCCGAGCCGTTCGCGCGCTTCCTGCTTGTCTACCGGATGCAACTCGTCCGGGTCGTAGCCGTTTGGAATTGTTACGATTTTGGCCGGGTCGGCGTCATACAAGTCAATCAAGTCCTGCTTATCCTGCGGGCACAACGCCACCACGCGGTCGGCCTCGCGGATCACACGCTCCTCAATCGCCAGCCGCTCTTCTGGAAACTGGTCGCTTGCCCCCTGGTGCATGAGCCGCACTTTACCGAGCGCATGGAACGTCACCACAAACGGCAGCCCCAGCGTTTGCTTAATCACAGCCGCCACCAAGCCGGACATAAAAAAGTGCGCGTGCACCAGTTCGTACAGATGCTGCTCGCGCTCCATAAAACGAAGCGTATTCCCCGTAAACTCGGCCATGTACGGCAGCAGCGATTCTTTTGGCACATACTCCGCCGGCCCGGCCGTCACATGGACGATGCGCACACCGTCCTGCCACTCCATAACGTCGGGCAGTCCCACATCATCGCGGCGTGTAAACACGTCCACCCGCCAACCGGTTTTCGTCAACTGCCGCGCAAGCTGCCCTACTGCCACATTCTGGCCGCCAGCATCGGTGCCGCCGGCTGCTGCGAGCGGCGAGGCATGCTCGCTAATAATCGCCACTTTTCTGGTGCGCATCGGTCCTCCGCGCCTAACCGCTTATTCTTCCTCTGGAGATTCCTGGATCTCTTCAATCGCCTGGCCCACTTCTTCTGGCGAGTGGTACAAGTCGTCGGGGATCATGCTCAGCGTGTCGATAACATCCTCGTCCGCACCCTCTTCCACAGCGTAGTCAATCAGCTCCTCGCGGCTGCTTGGATACACAAGACCGCTCAAATACCTTTGCACCTGTGCTGGACTGACAACTGCCATAAGCACCTCCTTTGCTCGCTTTTAAGCTCACTAGCAGAGTATGGCTTAGGGCAGTGCTGTTTTCTGTAAAAAAAGAAACTAGATAGATGCAACAATAACGCGCCGCTCGCGCGGGCCGTCAAGTTCTACGAGCACAATGCGCTGCCACGTACCCAGCACCAGCTTGCCGTTTTCGACCGGCACAGTAACGCTCGGGCCAATGATGGAACTGGCCAAATGTGCCGGCGCGTGCGCCGGATTGTGCGGATGGCGGAAATTGAGCTTGGGAATCATACCCCACACCGCATCCAACAAATCCTCATCCGTCCCCGGATCCAAATCCGCCGTCGTCACCGCACACGTCGTATGCGCCACAAACACCACTACAGCCTTGGCTCCCGGCTCCACCACCGCCCGCACGTCGTCAGTAATATCCACTACTTCTCTACTCCGCCTGGTCGAGATGGTTAGCTCGGTATTCATAAGCCTATTGTACTCTGAAAAGCTAACGCTTAAAAATGTGTGAAAAAATTAACACTCCATTAATTATTACAGCAACCATTCAAATACAGATGAAGAAGTGTTATGCTTGCTGTATCAGGATGGGAGTCACATGGACGGGAAAAGCCAAAACATTACCGAAGAACAAATCAATAGGCTAAAAGAGCTATTCCCCGAGGTCTTTACCGAGGGCAAAATTGATTGGAACAGATTAAAAGCCACGCTTGGCGACCATGTCGACCTTGGCGAACGCTACGGTCTTAGCTGGAAGGGCAAATCTGGCGTATTTGCCAAAATCCAGGAGCAAACCATCGCCACCCTACACCCACAACCCGAAGAATCCGTCGATTGGGACACCACACAAAACATGTTCATCGAGGGCGACAACTTAGAGGCCCTTAAGGTACTACACAAAGCCTACTACGGCAAGGTCAAGATGATTTACATCGACCCGCCGTACAACACCGGCAATGACTTTGTCTACAACGACGACTTTAAGCAGGCTCGCCGCGAATACGAAACCGAAGCCGGCATTGTGGACGAAGAGGGTAACATCACCCGCGACGACGGCCTGCGCGTCAACTCCGGCGGCCACAAACACAGTAACTGGCTCAACATGATGTACCCGCGCCTGTTCCTGGCCCGCAACCTCTTGCGGCAAGACGGCGTGATTTTCGTGAGCATCGACGACAACGAAGTCCATAACCTCCGCCTGATCATGGACGAAATTTTTGGGGAGGAGAATTTTGTCGCCGAGATTGTCTGGGAAAAACGCTTTACTCGTAGCAATAACGCGAAAATGTTTGCCACACTAACCGAACGAGTGCTGCTTTATCGACGTTCAAATGCGGTTGAAAGTCTTAAGGATATTCGTGACGAAAACAACAGCTCCAGCTTCTCCAACCCCGATAATGATCCTCGTGGAGACTGGACAAGTGTGTCCTATGTCAATCCGGCCAGCAAGTCGGCTAGACCAAATTTATCTTATGAGATAATTAACCCGATAACAGGCGAAAAAATAATTCATCCAACTAATGCATGGAAATATAGCCACGAAGTTTACAAAAAACATGCTGCTGAAAACCGTCTCTGGTGGGGCAAAAACGGAGAAAATACCTACCCTCGTCTTAAGCGCTTCTTGAGTGAAATGAACGAGGGTGTTGTGCCGGTAGATTTATGGAAACATACAGAAACTGGCACGACAGACCAAGCGAGCAAAGACCTTGAAGCCCTCATAGGCCGTGGGATTTTTGACTTTCCAAAACCAGTCGGCCTTCTCAAAAAAATGATGAGAATTATCACAGAGCCAGATGCAGAAGATATTGTTCTCGACTTCTTCTCGGGCTCTGGCACGCTCGCACACGCTGTCATGGAGCTTAATGCCGAAGATGGCGGCAATCGCAAATGGATTTGCGTGCAGTTACCAGAATTGACCGGCGAAAAGAGTGAAGCCTACAAAGCCGGTTACAAAACCATTGCCGAGATTGCTCGCGAACGCATCCGTCGCGCCGCTAAGAAAATTGCCGAAGATCACAAAGACAAAATTGCCCAGCGCGAGACGCCGCTTGACCTTGGCTTCCGCGCATACGTTTTAGGCGACAGCAACTTCAAGAAATGGAACGAACTTGTCAGCGATCCAGAAGAAATCCGCACACAGATCTTTGACCATATCGACCCCATCGAACCTGGCGCCAAAGACGAAGACTTACTCACCGAAATTCTACTCAAGCGCGGCATTTCACCGCTCGCCAAGATCGAGCAACACGACGGCTTTGTCTTCGTGCCAGACGAAAACCTCGCAATCTCCCTCGCCCGCAACATGACCGAAGAGCTCTTCAAATCCATGCTCGCTAAAAACCCAAGTCAAATAATCATCCTTGACGTCGCGTTCAATAATGATCTCAACCTAAAAACTAACCTTGTCTTGCAATCCGAAAAACAAAATACCGGTCTGGAGATTTTGTGATGCGCATTGTAGAGATTGAGATAAAAAATTTCCGCTCTATAAAGTACGCAAAAATAAATCCCGGAATGTTAAATATTCAGGTTGGCCAGAACAACCACGGCAAAACAAATTACTTCGAAGCCATACGTTGGTTTTTCTCGGGTTTTGGTACTAGGGAAAACCCCGACAAAGTTTGCAGACGTGGAGTCAATTGGAAAGAAATGTCTGTTACGATACGATTCTCCGGTCTACAAGAAGCAATTAATGGCATGACTAACGAAACCAAGAAGAAGGCTTTAAGGAGTATATTTGGAGACGAAGAAGATATAATAACAGTAAAACGTGATTGCGCTAAGGGAGAATACAAGAAGCGCTTTTTACTTGAACCGTCTGGCGAATGGTCAGATCCAATAGGGGCCGATAGAACCTGGGGAGACCTTCTGCCAAAACTAGAATATATAAGCACAAAAATTCGAGCTGACGACATTAACGGTTATAAGAGAAGTTCCCCTATAGCCGAAATGCTATCGGGGGTGCTGAGTGCGATAATTGAGACTGACAAAGAATACCAAAAGTTCAAGCAACAATTTGAGAGACTATTTGGCGACGATTCCTCGGCGGCGCGCAGAGAGCTAGATAAGCTTGGCGAGAATGTGCAAGCATATCTTCAAAAACAATTTCCTGATGGCACGAAGGTTAAGTTTAGTGTAGATAGCCCAATCCTTGAAGATCTACTAAAAAACTTTACGACTGAAGTCGACGATGGCATATTAACTACCGCTGAAGAAAAAGGTGATGGAATGCAGCGCGCGTTAATGCTATCGATTATCCAAGCTTATGCCGACTATAGACGCAAAAATAAGATTGCGCGAAAATTTATCTTCTTAATAGATGAGGCAGAACTACACCTTCATCCAACCGCTCAAAGGGCACTTAAAAAAGCACTAACAGACATAGCTTCCAACGGCGATCAAGTCTTTGTTAACACCCATTCCTCGGTGTTAATTGCTGATAATGAAAATGGTGGCGAAAAAATATACAAGGTCTACAAGGAACATGGGATCACAGAGATTAAGCCTTTAGACGATAAGGAAAAACAGTCTGTTATCTTTGAGCTGTTGGGAGGATCGCCGGCTGATATACTTTTGCCCAAGAATTTCTTGGTTGTTGAGGGACCAAGCGAGTCTGCCTTCCTTGAAATCGTGATAGACAGATTCTATAGCAACGAATGCAAGGGCATTCTTGTGCTGTCTGCCGACGGAAATCACACACAACAAGAACGATCTATGAATATGATTCATAAAGCTTACATGCCAACTAAATCTGTATATCGCGACAGGGCGGTAATCCTTTGCGATAAACCGATCGAAGACAGACAGGAAAAAGATTTCAATGAATTTATCTCAAGTCATGGCCTTGTCGAGAATGAGGATTACTTTGTGTTGCCTACGACGAGTCTAGAAGAATATTATCCAGAGCCATGGAGAAAAACAGCCGAAGAAGCGAAGCAACTAGACCAACAACGCAAAAAGGTCTCTTATGCGAAAGAAGTTGCTCAACAGATAACACAAGAACAGTTCGAACAGGAAATGCCTATCATCTATAAATGTCTGAAAAAAGCATCAGAAAGATCGTTCCAGTAAAATAAAACGGATAACGGTTTATGAAACTCCGATTCGAATCCAATCAACAATACCAACTCGACGCCATCAAAGCGATAGTAAATATCTTTGAAGGGCAGCCGAAGGATGGAGGTAGCGCCGTTTTTGCCGAGCGCGGGGCACTGGAGCAAGAAGGCCAGCAAGTTAGCATAGAACAAATAAGCGCCCGCGGCAACATCCTTCGCCTTACCGAAGATCAAATTTTTAAGAACCTGCACACCGTACAAGAACGTAACGGCCTGCCTAAGACAGGCAGATCCAACGGCCTCAATTTCTCTGTCGAGATGGAAACCGGCACGGGTAAAACCTATGTATTCCTACGCACCATCCATGAGCTACACCAAACGTACGGTTGGAAAAAATTCATTATTGTCGTACCGAGCGTAGCGATCCGCGAGGGCGTACTCAAAAACCTAGACATAACTCGCGAGCACTTCGACGAGCTGTACAACAAGCCAGAAATGGATTACTACGTCTGGGACAGCAAGAAAACCGGCCAGGCGCGGAACTTTGCCAGCAATGACACGCTGCAGATAATGGTTATCAACATCGACAGTTTCGCTAAGGCCGAGAATATCATGAACAAACAGAGCGACTATGGCCGGCCGCTCGATTTTATTCGCGCCACCAATCCAATCGTCATCATCGACGAGCCGCAAAACATGGAAACCGAAATCCGGAAGAATGCCATAGCCAGCCTTAACCCACTCTTTACCTTACGCTATAGCGCGACGCACAAATATTCGTACAACATGGTTTACCGCTTAACGCCGGTTGATGCCTACGACTTAGGTCTGGTGAAGAAAATCGAGGTCCACAGCGTGCTGAGCGAAGACTCGTACAATACTGCATACGTCTCGCTTATAAAAATTGAGCGGAGCGGCAAGCGGCGCCTGCTTGCCAAACTAGAGATCGATGCGAGCGACGAGCGCGGTCTGCAACGCAAAATTATAACAGTCGCCCCCGGCGACAATCTCGCCCAGCTCACGAAACGCACTATTTATGATGGCTATATCGTAGAAACCATAGATTACGCCAACCAAGCCGTTGAGTTTAGTAACGGCAAGATCATATACGTCGGTCAAAAAGACGAAGGCTTGCACGAAGAGATTTTAAAACGACAAATCGAACTTACCGTAGAAGACCACTTTGAAAAACAAAAGCGCCTAAACGCCGAGGGCGTGAAGGTGCTTAGCCTATTCTTCATCGACAAGGTTGCCAATTACCGCGAATACACCGAATCTGGCTGGAAGAAAGGCAAGTTCGCCATATGGTTTGAAGAGGCGTACGCCAAAATAAGCGCCATGCCAAAGTACGCAGGCGTGATGGGCAACCTGCGGCCGGAAGACGTGCACAATGGTTACTTTGCCGCCGATAAAAACGGCCACTGGAAAGACAGTAAAGACAGCAAGGGCGAGGGCGGCAAAACTAAGGATGACGACGACGCATACAAGCTGATCATGAAGGACAAAGAGCGCTTGCTCGATATAAACGAGCCGTTGCGCTTTATCTTCAGTCACTCCGCCCTTCGCGAAGGCTGGGACAACCCTAATGTCTTTAATATTTGCACGCTCAATGAAACGTCGAGCGAGATGAAAAAGCGCCAAGAAATCGGCCGCGGTTTACGCCTGCCCGTCAATGCCAATGGCGAACGAGTGCGTGACGAAAGCATCAACATACTCACTGTCATCGCAAACGAAAGCTACGCAGACTTTAGTCGTAAACTACAAACCGAAATCGAAGAAGAAACTGGCATCACGTTTGGAGAAGGCCGCATTAAAGATCGCAATAAGCGCATACGCGTGACGCTTCGCAAGAATGTTTCGCTAGACCCATCTTTCAAGGAACTCTGGGACAAGATCAAGCACAAAACCACCTACAAGGTAAACATCAACGTCGAAGAATTGATACATCGAGCAATAGAAGAGCTGGGCGAAGTAAGCATCTCCCGCCCGCAACTAAGTAACGTCAAAACGCTCATTGAAAAGATTGACGAAGAAGGATTTAAGACAAGCGAATCCATAGGCGCGATCAAGGCTGTATCCATTGACGAAAAAAGAATTCCTGACATCCTTGCCGCCATACAAAACCGGACTATGCTGACGCGCCGAGTCATCTTCGAAATCCTCGACAAAAGCGGCATGTTTGACTATATTCCCGTTAACCCACAGCAAGTTATTGATGAGGTAAGTAGAATTATCAATCGCGTTAAACAAAAACTCGCAGTTGATGGCATCAAGTACGAAAAAACTGGCGAGATTTACAATGTTTCGCTATTTAAAGATGAAGAACTGGGATCATATCTGTACGACGCCGCAGTAAAAAGTGGCGCGATTGCCGTAGAGAAGCCAGAAAAAACAGTCTACGACCACGTAATTGTTGACTCCGAGAACGAACGCGAATTCTTAAACGCGCTGGAGCAAACAGAAAACGTAAAGTTCTACGTTAAGCTACCTAGCTGGTTCAAAATCGATACACCGCTAGGAACATACAACCCTGACTGGGCAGTTGTTTTTGATGGCGACGAACGAATATACTTCGTGGCGGAAACAAAAGAAGTCGACGAAATTAACGATGGGTCGCTTCGCGATGCGGAGCGCGGCAAGATTAAAGCAGGCAGAAAACACTTTGACGAAATTGGCATTCCTTTTGCAGCACCGGTATCAAGTCTGCAGGCAGCACTGCGAAAGCTTAACGTACATTAGGCTATGAAACCCAACATCTACCTAGACATCGACGGCGTGTTGCTGATAAATGAGAAAACTGCTGCGCCGTTCGCAGACGAATTTTTACGATTTATTTTGGATCATTTTCCGGACAGTACCTACTGGCTTACCACACACTGCTGGCAGGGCGTCAATCGGACGCGTGAGGTTCTGAAGCCAGCTTTCGATATTGAAATACTTAACATGCTTAGTGTTATTAAGCCCACGGACTGGGGCGACGCCAAGACAGACGCTATCGATTTTTCCAAGCCATTCCTGTGGTTTGATGACGATCTCTATCCAGAAGAAAAAACGGTACTCGAGACACACAATGCGCTGGACAGTCACGTGCTTATAGATCTTTCCCAGAATCCCAACCAGCTAAAAGGTATCATTACAACCTCGATTCACTAACATCCAGATCCTTACAATCGCATGCTAAACAGTAACTAACGAGTTTCAAAAGCGCGCCAAGCCGGTGCTACAATACGCACATGGATGGCCACAGTACTATCGTGTTACGGCGGGGCGCGCAAGACGACGCATTCTCTTTTAATGTAGCTATTGATGATTTTCAATACAAGGTGACGGTTAACGAAGATTATTGGCAGAGTTTGACCGGCGGGAAGATTACGCCAGAGGAGTTGGTTAGGCGGTCGTTTGCGTTTTTGCTCGAGCGGGAGGGGCCGGAGTCGATTTTGCGCGAGTTTGATCTAACAGTGATTGGCCGCTACTTTCCGGAATACGAAGAAACGATACACCTACAAATGATGGGCATCTAGACGTCTAGATAAGGAACCCTGAGGCGAGTTAACGCCTTCCCCTGCCTCGTTTACCTCTGTTCTTTCTATTGACTTTAACGCGCGTTATTGATACACTTTTTACATCACCAGGACCGGATAGGCCTAAGGTTTCGACCGACCGCCGATGCCGGTCTTTTTGATTCGATCGCTCGTTATAGGCAAGTGATTGTTTGAGTTGATCGACGCGCACAATATACGAAGCAAAAGGCTTAAGCAACTGAGAATACTTGGCGTTTGGCGTTAATATACGCAAAAGCTTACCCTTATCTTCCAAAAACTCCATTAAACACGCAAAATCGCCGTCGCCGGTAACAATCACAGCTTTGTCGTAATTTGGATACTCAATGGCAGCAGCATACAACACAAGCTCAGCATCAACATTACCCTTTACTGTTTCTTTGCCATCCTTTATGTAACGGATTGTTGGCTTAAATACCAGGATAAATCCTGCGTGCTGCAGTTCTGTGTAAAGACGCTGATTATTGGCAACCATGCCAATAAATATGAACGCTTGTGAAACGCCGTATTTGTTCTTTAGGTATAAACGAAATTTTCGGTAGTCAATACGCCACCCAGCAGACCGCACCCCTAGATTAAGGTTCTGACTATCAACAAACGCGTAAACAACTGGCTTCTTTTGACCCATATGTCCTCGCGATTGTAAGCCAGGTTACTCGATTAGTCCAGCAGGAAAAACAAGATTGGTAAGGGGGCGCTTCCCTTCGGCGGCAATGAGGAAATTGCAGGTATTAAGTCTTTACGGGTGGGAAAACTTCGTTAGTGAGGCGGTCGTTTGACTTTTTATTGGGGGCGGGAGGGGTCGGGGTCAATTGTAACTTAGATGAATTACTTCCCTTCGGCGGCG
>ERZ777010.575-NODE-575-length-35469-cov-9.550856_pt1 | contig 35469 bp, 33 predicted proteins | sample MGYA00374963_ERZ777010 | MGnify/ENA primary metagenome ERZ777010 (study PRJEB29309, sample SAMN06268256) | bioreactor metagenome | isolation source: Joint BioEnergy Institute, California, USA | place: USA:Joint BioEnergy Institute, California, USA | collected...
CATCGGCAGTTCCTTGGTGAACGGCTCGATGAAGCCCATGACGATCATCTCGGTTGCTTCCTGTTCCGTCAGACCGCGGCTCATCAGGTAGAAGAGCTGTTCTTCGGAAACCTTGGAGACGGTCGCTTCATGTTCCAGCGTAATCTTGTCGTTCATGATCTCGTTGTACGGAATCGTGTCCGAAGTGGACTGATTGTCGAGAATCAGCGTGTCGCACTTGATGTTGGACTTGGAGCCTTCCGCCTTGCGTCCAAACTGGGAGAGACCCCGGTACGTCACTTTTCCGCCTTCGCGGGAAATCGACTTGGAAATGATCGTGGACGTGCAGTCGGGCGCCAGGTGAATCATTTTCGCCCCTGCGTCCTGATGCTGTCCCTTCCCTGCGACCGCGATGGAAAGAACCGTACCTTTGGCGCGCGGTCCTTTCATCACCACTGCCGGATACTTCATGGTCAGCTTGGAGCCGATGTTGCCGTCAATCCACTCCATCGTGGCGTCCGCGTACGCGACAGCGCGCTTGGTCACCAGGTTGTACACGTTGTTGGACCAGTTCTGGATCGTGGTGTAGCGGCAACGGGCGCGGTCCTTGACGATGATCTCCACCACAGCGGCGTGCAGCGAGTCTGTCGAATAAATCGGCGCCGTGCACCCTTCCACGTAGTGCACGAAGGCATCTTCATCCACGATGATCAGGGTGCGTTCAAACTGCCCCATGTTTTCCGAGTTGATCCGGAAGTAGGCTTGCAGCGGCGTTTCCACTTTTACGCCTTTTGGCACGTAAATGAACGAACCGCCGGACCATACTGCGGAGTTCAGTGCGGCAAACTTGTTGTCCGCCGGGGGAATAACCGTGGCAAAGTACTCTTTGACAATGTCGGGATACAGCTTGAGGGCGGAATCCATGTCGCAGAAAAGCACGCCCTGCTTTTCCAGTTCTTCCTTCATGTTGTGGTAGACGACTTCGGATTCATACTGTGCCGAAACGCCGGCCAGGAACTTCTGCTCCGCTTCCGGAATCCCCAGCTTGTCAAAAGTGGCCTTGATCTCTTCCGGCACCTCATCCCAGCTGCGTCCTTGCTTCTCGGAAGGTTTTACGTAATAGGTGATGTCGTCGAAATTGAGTTCGTCGAGATTGCCGCCCCACTTGGGCATGGGAATGCTGTTGAAGATGTCCAGCGCTTTCAGCCTGAACTCCAGCATCCATTCCGGCTCTTGCTTGATGCGCGAAATCTCTTCGACGATTTCACGGGTCAAACCCTTTTTGGTGCGGAATACCGAAACGTCTTTGTCACGAAATCCGTACTGGTACTCCTGCAATTCAGGGGCTTGTTTTGCCATCGCCGTTCACTCCTTTTGTTTTCATTTGCCTGTGACGCATCTACTCCTGACGGGCCTGCCGAATGCCCTGTTCCAGCGCTTTCCACGCCAATGTGGCGCATTTGATGCGCGCCGGGAATTTGGCCACCCCGGACAAAGCCTCGATGTCTCCCAGGTCGACAGAGTCGTCGATCTCCTGGCCCTGCATCAGTTCCGAGAATTGATGGGCAAGGTGGAGAGCTTCCTCCACGGTCTTTCCTTTCACCGCTTCCGTCATCATCGAGGCGGAAGACATGCTGATCGAACAGCCCTCCCCGAGAAAGCGGGCGTCGGCCACCTTGCCGTTCTCCACTTTCAGGGAGAGCGAAATGCTGTCGCCGCAGGTTGGATTGCTCAGGTTGACGACAAGCCCTTCCGCTTCATCCAGCTTTCCGCGATTGCGAGGGTTTCGATAATGGTCCATGATTACGCGACGATACAGATCCTCAAGAGAAGACATTGCCAAAGAACTCCTTCGCTTTCTTCAATCCGTCCACCAACGCATCGACTTCTTCTTCCGTGTTGTAGAGATAAAAGCTTGCCCTTGCCGTGGCGGGCACCTTCAACCAGCGCATCAGCGGCTGGGCGCAGTGATGTCCTGCCCGGATGGCAATTCCGTAGCTGTCCAGCACAGTCGACAAATCGTGCGCATGCATCCGGTCCAGATTGAACGTGATTAAACCGCTGCGGTCCTTTTGCGGGCCGTAAATCGCAAGTCCGTCGATCTCTTTCATTTGTTCCAGCGCGTACGCCATCAGCTTCTTTTCGTGCTGCTGGATGTTTTCCAATCCGATTTCCTCCAGGAAGTCGATCGCCGCCGCCAGGCCGATCGCCCCGGCGATAATCGGCGTTCCTCCCTCAAATTTCCAGGGAAGCTCCCTCCAGGTGGAATCGTACAAGTCCACGTAATCGATCATCTCTCCGCCAAATTCCATCGGTTCCACGCGCTCCAGCACTTCCCGCTTTCCGTACAGGACGCCGATGCCGGTAGGCCCTGCCATCTTGTGCCCGGAAAACACATAGAAATCGCAGTCCAGATCCTGCACGTCAATTTTGTGGTGCGGCACTCCCTGGGCGCCGTCCACAAACAGAAGAGCGCCGTGTTCGTGCGCGATCCGGGCGATTTCCTTGATCGGAACCGTATCCCCCAGAACGTTGGAGACGTGGCGGATAGCCACGATTTTGGTATTGTCCGTAACCGTCTGTCTGACCGCTTCCAGCGTAACGGTTCCGTCTTCTGCAAGCGGAATGAACTTGAACGTGGCTCCTGTCGCCTTGGCAGCCTGCTGCCAGGGAATGAAATTGGCGTGATGCTCCGCAATGGTGGTGACAATTTCGTCACCCGGTTTGAGAACGAGGCGAGCGTAGCCGTACGCCACTGTGTTCACCGCGGAAGTCGTGCCGCGGGTAAAGACGACCTCTGCCGATTCGCGGGCGTTGATGAAGGAGCGGACCTTCTCCCGCGCTCCTTCGTACGCGTCTGTCGCCTTGCTGCCCAGGGTGTGCACGCCGCGATGGACGTTGGAGTTGAACTGCTTGTAGTAGTTGTCTACCGCTTCAATCACCTGGATCGGCTTTTGCGTAGTGGCGCCGTTGTCCAAGTACACGAGCGGATGGCCGTTTACTTTCTGGTGCAGGATGGGAAAGTATTTGCGAATCTCCTTGACATCCATCAACCCAACTTCCTTTCCAGCGCCTGACGAAGTTTTTTCTTCACTTCTTCGATCGGAATCTCCGCCACGACCGGATCGAGGAAGCCAAGAATAATCAGGCGTTCCGCCTGCTCGCGGCTGATCCCCCGCGACATCAGGTAGTAGATGGACTCTTCACTGACACGGCCAACAGATGCGGCGTGACCTGCCTTTACGTCGTCCTCGTCGATCAACAGGATCGGGTTGGCATCGCCGCGCGCCTTTTCGCTCAGCATCAGGATATTTTCCGCCTGTTCGCCGTTTGCCTTGGTAGCCCCTTTTTCAATTTTGGTAATCCCGTTCAGGATGCAAAACGCTTCTTCGGTCATCACGGCTTTGCTCAGTATGTTGGATTCGGAGTAGGTGCCAAAGTGGAAAACTTGGGAAGTCAGGTTCTGACGCTGCACGCCTGTTCCGACAGCCACCGTTTTCGTTTCAGCGGTGGAGGCGGTTCCCTTGAGAAGCGTCGTGTTGTTGGCTACGGTGTTGCCGTCGTTCATTTCGCCGAGAATCCATTCCACCTTGCCGTCACGGTCAACGGTGGCCCGACGGAAACTGTAGTCGTGCACGTCAGCAGACAGGGAACGGACGGATGCCACTTGCACAAACGCGCCGGAACCCACATATACTTCCACGATGCTGTTGGTCACCATGTCTTTGCCTTCCGCCGAGACGAAGGTGTCCACGTAGGTGACCCTGCTGTTCGCCTCTGCCACAATGATGACGTGCGGGCAGAGCAGCGCGCGGTCGCCCGCCACTTCATACACGGCCTGAAGCGGCACGCTTACTTCCACGTTTTTCGGCACGTAGAGGAATGCTCCCCCGTTGATCACCGCTGCATGCAACGCGGTCAAGGCGTGTTCGTCATACGGGACGACGTTCAGCATGTATTTTTTTACCAGTTCGCCATGCTGTTCAAGCGCAACAGCCAGCGGCGCAAAAATCACGCCTTGCTGCTTCAAGTCGTCGGTGACGGCATAAAACTGAGTGGAAGCATTTTTTTGCACCAACAGGTTTCTTACATTGTCCAGGTCAATTTGCGCCTTGACCACTTCATCCAATTCCTGAACGGAAGAAACCGGGGAACAGGTTTGAAACGGTTCGAACTGATTGTAGTTCCATTTGTCGATTTTCATTTTCTCCAGAGCTGGCAACGGAAGTTCTGCCGCTGCCTGAAATCCGGCGAGGCGCTTTTCCAAAAACCAGTCGGGTTCCCGATTCGCCCTGGAGAAACCGGTGATCGCTTGACGGTCAAAGCGGAGCTGTACATCCACACTCATTTCAATGCTGCCTCCTTCTTCCTACACGTTGGCATTTACGGTTTCGTCCTCAATGCCCAGCTCTTCCTTGATCCAGTCGTAGCCTTCCGCTTCGAGGCGTTCTGCCAGCTCGGGACCACCGGATTTGACAATGCGGCCCTGCATCATGACGTGTACGAAGTCGGGCTTGATGTAGTTCAAAAGGCGCTGATAGTGGGTGATGATCAAAAAGCCGCGGTCAGCGGAGCGCATTTGGTTGACGCCATTGGCGACAATTTTCAGCGCGTCGATGTCGAGACCGGAGTCGATTTCGTCGAGAATGCAGATTTTGGGCTCCAGCATCATCATCTGCAGGATTTCGTTGCGCTTTTTCTCCCCGCCGGAGAATCCCTCGTTCAGGTAGCGATGGGCGAAGGATTCGTCCATTTCCAGCGTTGCCATTTTCTTGTCCAGTTCGCGGATAAATTTCATCAGGGAGATTTCGTTCCCTTCCCCGCGGCGCGCGTTGATCGCCGAACGAAGGAAGTCGGAGTTGGTTATGCCGCTGATTTCCGCCGGGTACTGCATGGCCAAAAACAGACCTGCACGCGCGCGTTCGTCAACCTCCATTTCCAACAGGTTTTCCCCGTTGAAAATCACTTCTCCTCCGGTCACCTCGTATTTGGGATGGCCCATCAGAGTCGAGGCGAGCGTCGATTTCCCCGTGCCGTTCGGCCCCATGATGGCATGTACTTCACCGCCCTTGACCTCAAGGCTCAGCCCCTTGATGATCTCCTTTCCTTCAATCCTGGCATAAAGGTTTTTTATCTGCAAATGCGGTATTGCTGTCATCATTTTCCCTCCATAGCATCGATGTGATGAGCGGTTTGATTCTCAATCCATTCTCACCACTCATCTTATAATAAGAATAATTATAAATCAAGGAATAAAACATATCTGTAATTTTTAAATCATTATATTTAAAAAGTCACCCCTTTGTGCCAGACGATTATCCTCTGCAAATAAAATTGCGGATAGACTGGAGGTCTATCCGCAATTTACGGTTTTCCATTTATTTTTTCCCTTACAACTTGACAATGGGACCCGCTTTCGCAATCTCGGTTGCCTCCGGGAATTTCTTCTTAAAGTTTTCGACAAAGCGTCTTGCCAGATCGGCCGCCTGCGCGTCGTACGCTTCCTTGTCCGCCCAGGTTTCACGAGGTTGCAACACTTCGGAAGGCACATTCGGGCAAGTGGTCGGCACTTGCAAACCAAATACCGGATCGGTAACGAACTCCGCTTTTTCCAGCTCGCCGTTCAGGGCTGCCGTAACCATGGCGCGCGTGTAGGCCAGCTTCATGCGCTTGCCCACGCCTACCGGACCGCCAGTCCAGCCCGTGTTGACGAGGTACACCCGAACGTCGCGCTCTTCGATTTTTTTGCCCAGCATCTCGGCGTAAACAACGGGATGCAGCGGCAAAAACGGAGAACCGAAGCAGGTGGAGAATTCTGTCTGCGGTGCTGTTACGCCGCGCTCCGTACCCGCCATCTTGCTGGTGTAGCCGGACAGGAAGTGGTACATCGCCTGTTCCTTGTTCAGTTTGGAGATGGGGGGAAGCACGCCGAACGAGTCCGCGGTCAAGAAAATAATGACGTTGGGCTGACCGCCCACGCCGGGAATGACGGCTCCCTCAATCGCTTCCACCGGATAAGCCGCGCGGGTGTTTTCGGTGTATCGGTCATCGTCGTAATTGGCTGCGCGGGTTTTTTCATCCACCACCACGTTTTCCAGCACGGTTCCGAACCTGATGGCGTTCCAGATCTGCGGTTCCCCTTCTTCGGAAAGCCGGATGCACTTGGCATAGCAGCCACCCTCGAGGTTGAACACGCCGTTGTCCGACCATCCGTGCTCGTCGTCCCCGATCAGGAAGCGGTCCGGATCAGCGGAAAGCGTGGTTTTTCCCGTGCCGGAAAGTCCGAAGAAAAGGGCCACATCCCCATCTTTGCCCATGTTTGCCGAGCAGTGCATGGAGAGCACGTTTTGTTCGGGCAAAAGGAAATTCATTACGCTGAAAATGGACTTTTTCATTTCCCCTGCGTATTCGGTGCCCCCGATCAGGACAATTTTCTGTTCAAAGCTGAGCACGATGAACGTCTCCGAATGGGTGCCGTGAACAGCAGGGTTCGCCTTGAAGGTCGGTGCGTACACGACGGTGAACTCCGCCTTGTGCTGCTTCAGTTCCTCCTCCGTCGGACGAATGAACAACTGACGGGCAAACAGGTTGTGCCAAGCGTACTCGTTGATGACGCGGAGCGACAGGCGGTAAGCCGGATCTGCGCCGGCAAAGCCGTCAAACACGAAGAGTTCCTTGTCCTTCAGGTAGTTGAACACGTCCTGTTGCAGGCGCTGGAATTTGTCTACGGCGATCGGCTGATTGACAGGACCCCAGTTGATTTTATCCCGTACGGAAGCTTCGTCCACCACAAACTTGTCTTTTGGCGAACGGCCTGTGAATTTCCCTGTCAAGGCATTGAGTGCCCCTTTGTCGGTCAAAACCCCTTCGCCACGCTTTACTGCCATCTCCACGAGTTGTGGAACGGGGAGGTTGTAATGCACCTTGGCAGCCCCCAAAATGTCAGCAAGCGTTTGAACCGTGTTGATTTCCATTAGTGAACGATCTCCTTCCCAAATATATCGCCGAAATTAATACTTTTTTGCTCTCTTGGGTTTTGTAAATAGTATATCACATTTAACGAAATAAGCTACATGATTTTATCGGATCATTTGAATAATGTGTGAATAAACCTTCACTTATATATTCTCAGGAAGCATTCACTGCCCAAGAGCAAAAAAGCCCGTCAGGCGGCGGGCTCTCAAACGAGTTTGATGAGCAAACCGAAACCGGATTCGGCCAGATCCGTGACAGCCTTGTTTCCAGTATGCCCAAACGTCCTGACGTCCACGCGTTGCCTGCGCAAATGGAATTTGCCCAACTCCGCCGCCTTCCCCTTCCACAGCAAAGGAGGTTTCCGCCTTGAACGCTAACGCATGGCCCTGTGTTGACTCTTCATTTTCACCGTGAGGAACAGGGACAGCAATATGAAGAGCGATGAACAGAAAAATGCGCGCGAAAAACCGCCGAAGTGATCGATCACCCATCCGGCTGCCGCAGGCCCAACCAGTTGGCCGGAAGCGTAAAAGAGCGTCACATAGCTGAAGGCGATCGGCGCGTCGCGCGGAGCCACCTGCTCTGTGCTCAAAGCCTGAATCAGCGTAAACAGCCCCGTTCCGATCGCACCGATCAAAATGCTGTTGCAGGCAAAAGAAAACGCGGACGGGTACACGACGGGAAAAAGCGTAGCCAGCAGATTCAGTCCCGTCGCCAGCAGAAGCGCCTTTTTTCTGCCGATGCGGTCGGACAATGCTCCCCACAACGGGGCGCTGAAGATGGACAGGACACCGTTGATCATGACCAACTGGCCGGCAAGCACGGAGTCCAACCCAGCGTCGAGCATGTAGCTCATGATGAACACATTTTGCGTGATATAGGTAATCCCCAATATCGCATAAATCACGGCGAGAAGCAAGACCTCGCGATTGAGGTAGACGTTTTTCAGCGAGGAGGAGCGTTCTTCCTTTTCCGGCAACTGCGCATCCGCTTCCCTGACAGGCGCGTTGCGAAGAAAAAACACCGTCTGCAGCAGCACAAGCAGACCGACCGCAGCAAAAATTGCCCAGGTAATCCGCCAGCCGGTTTCAGGAAAGGACTGGCCCAAGGCGGGGACAAGCAATCCTACGAACAATATGCCAAGCCCCGCTCCTCCATTCATGAAACCGATCACCAATCCTCTCTGAAGGGGAAACCAGCCGGTCAATATGGCCACCAATGGGGTGAAAATAAACGCCGTGCCGATGCCGAGCAGAAACATAAACAGGAGACCAAGCAAAAAATTCGGGCTTCCGGCAAGCCCGCAAAAACCTGCAATGAGGAGGGAAAGGCCGAATAAAATCGTCCGCTTTCCTCCCCATTTTTTCGCAGCGACCCCTCCCAACAACACGGCGCACAGGTAGCCAAAGGAGGTGGCGGTTCCCAGCAGTCCCGCCTCCTGATAACGGATGCCAAGCCCTTCGCGCATATAGGGCAAAATCACGCCGTACCCCAGCCGGGCAAAGGCGATGGCGACCACGATCAGGCAGACGCCTGTCAAAACATACGTCCACTTTCCCTTTTGCGCCTGCTCCATTCCTTTACCATCCCCGTCAATCATGGCTTGCGGACACCGCACCATTCCAGAATAAAGGCCGCATACGTCCTGGTTACGTCCTTTACGCTTGGCAACTCGACGTATTCGTCAATGCCGTGCATGTTCGCGCCGGTCGGTCCGTAGCAGGTCGCTTGCATTCCTGCGTTCACCACGTAGGGGCGCAGGTCCGTTGTGCAGGTGAGCGCGACGTGCGGCAGGTCTGTTCCGTGCACCGTGCGATGGACACTCTCCAGCACCTTGAAAATTTCTTGTTCCGGATCCAGGTCAAGCCCTTCCGCGTGGAATCCGTAATAGGAAAATTCGGGGGGAACCCGGCGCAACCACTCGTCTTCGCCGGCAGCCCGCAGAAGCCATTCCTTCACCTCATCCTTGACCGATTGGGGATCCACACCCGGATAGAACCCCACTCGGACGACAAAACTGCACTCCAAAGGAACGCTCGAGGGCCAGTCAGGCGATTGGATCGTGCCCACGTTGACCGCCAGCGGAGTGTCAAACTGTTTGTAACGCTCATGTTTCGGCCGGCTGTTTATGTAAGTGCGGTACTCCTCCAAAGCGCGAATCAGGAAGCTTGCCTTTTCAATCGCGTTCACAGCCTTGTCCGCCCGTTCCACATGGGCGGCCGATCCCGTCACCTTCACCCGGATCCAGACGACGCCTTCCTGGGCAATCGTCGCCGTCAGACCAAACGGTTCCGGAATCAAGACGCCGTCTGCGCGGTATCCTCTTGCCAGGGTGGCCAGGGCGCCATTGCCCGTGCACTCTTCCTCGATCACCGTCTGCAACATAAGGTCGGCGCCCAATTCCACGCCCGCTTCTTGAACGGCCTTCACCGCGAAAATCATTGCGGCCACGCCCGATTTCATATCCTGCAGGCCGCGTCCGTACATGCGGTCTCCGACGATCGTCGCCCCCCACGGATCGTACGTCCAGCTGGCGACCGGGTCCGGCGGCACCACGTCGATGTGGCCCTGCAGAATCAGACTCTTGCCAATCTTCGGTCCGTTGGTTCGCCAGTGAGCGGCGACGTTGGGACGCCCCTCATACGTCCATTCCACCGGCGAAAAACCGTGCATTTTGGAAATCTGTTCAAGATCGGGTTCAAACACGTCCGTCTCCAGGCCCATCTCGTTTTGAAAAAAGTCTGCGATGAAATGCTGAAGGTCGGCTTCATTGCCCAGCGTGCTGGGAAAACGCCCAATGGCCTGAAGAAAAGCTACTTCCTGTTCCCAGTTGTTCTCGATGATCTCCATCACTCTTCCCAGCAATTTCGGATCAGGCTTTTGGATCATGAAAATTCCCCCATTTCTCCTCATTTATCCGCCAGTGACCGGACAACGTGCAACAGGACGTTGGCTCCCTTCACCACGTCTTCCCAATGCGTGTATTCCTCTTCGCAGTGGCTTTTGCCGCCCACGCTTGGAACGAAGATCATTCCCGAAGGCACGATGTCGTTCATGTACTTCGCGTCGTGTCCCGCCCCGCTGACCATCTTTCGGGCAGAATAGCCATATCGGGAGGCCGCCTCGAGAACCAGCTCGACAATTTCCTGGGAAAATTGGGTGGAGCGAATGTCCCACAGCGTCTTGATTTCGATCTCTACCTGCTCAACAGCGGCGATCGTGCTGATTTTCTCGCGAATGATTTCAATCATTTTTTCCCTCAGTCCGTCATCAAAGTGGCGAATGTCAACGGAGAAGACGACCTCTCCCGGAACGCAATTCACCACTCCCGGCAGAACAGAGATCCGGCCGACGGTGGTCGTGGCGGTCTCGTCAATCTCTTTTGCCGTCTGTTGGATGGCCGTAATCATCTTGGCCGCTGCCACCAGAGCGTCCTTGCGCATGGACATCGGAGTGGGGCCTGCATGATCGACCTGCCCCTTCAGCTTCACTTCCAGCCAGGTCATTCCCTGGATCCCTTCAACCGCCGCGACGGAGATGCCCTCGTGTTCCAGCACAGGTCCCTGTTCAATGTGCAGTTCGACGTAGCGATGGATATTTTTGGCGCGATTTGCTTTTTCACCGGCATAGCCAATGCGCTTCAACTCGTCGCCAAACCGGATGCCTTCGCGGTCTTCCCGGCTCCACACGAACTCTTCTTCAAAGATTTGCGCCACTCCGCCGGAACCCAGCATCGGAGGCTCAAAGCGCGCTCCTTCTTCATTGGTGAAATTGACGATTTCAATGGGGCGCAGTGTCTCAATCCCGTGATCGTTCAGCGTCCGGACAACCTCCAGGGCGGACAGGACGCCGATAATGCCGTCGTACTTTCCGCCCTGCGGCTGCGTGTCCAGATGTGAGCCGATGAGAATGGCCGCCGCCTCCTTGTCTTTGCCCTCGCGCCTGCCGTAAATGTTGCCAAAGTCGTCCACCCTGACAGCCAGGCCCGCCTCTTCCAGCCAACGGACGAACGTATCGCGCATCACCTTATCGGCATCGCTTAAGGCCAGACGGGACAATCCCCCGTTGGGAAGCGTTCCAATGCCCGCGCTGACAAGGAAACTCTCGTGAAGACGTTTGGGATTAATTGTGATTGCTGCATCTCTCATAACTTCCATTTCTCCTCCCTACTGTAGAAACGGCTGTACAACTTCGGCCGCCGCGCCCCCAGCAAATCGTTCACATGATCGTCCGGCTTTTTTTACCCCTGCGGGTTGGAAGACCTGCTTTTGCCGAGCCAGACCGGGGTCAATCCCTGCCTGGATGATGGGGCATCAGCCAAGATAAGCCTTGATTACCTGTTCATTCTGCAAGAGGTCCTTGGACCTGCCCGACAGCTTGATCTCTCCCGTCTCCATGACGTAGGCGCGCTCCGAAGCCTCCAATGCGAGATGGGCATTCTGCTCCACAAGCAGGATCGTTACCCCTGACTTGCTGATCTTTTCAATGACATCAAAAACAACGTCCACAATGACCGGTGCCAGACCAAGCGACGGCTCATCCAGAATGAGCAGCTTGGGATTGGAAAGCAGCGCCCGGCTGATGGCCAGCATTTGCTGCTCTCCGCCTGACAAGGTTCCCGCCATTTGTCCGGCGCGTTCCTTCAGCCGCGGGAAGAGCGTAAACACTTTTTCGTAATCCGCCTTCAACTGTTCGTCGTCCTTGCGCTGATAGGCGCCGACGCGGAGATTTTCCATGACGGTCATGTTGGAAAAGATTCGTCTGCCCTCCGGCACGTGGGCAATCCCCTTGCTGAGAATCGTATCCGGGCCGTATTTCGTGATCTCCTCTCCTTCGTAGGTGATGGAGCCTTTCGTCGGACGGATGAGGCCGGAAATCGTTTGCAACAGCGTGGATTTTCCCGCTCCATTCGCGCCAATCAGGGTGACAACTTCCCCCTTGTTGACTTCGATCGATACACCTTTAAGGGCTTGCACCCGCCCGTAGCTGACATGCAGATCACTCACCTTGAGCATGCTCATGCCTCCTTCCCAGATAGGCTTGAATCACTTTCGGATTGGATGTCACCTTTTCATAGGAACCCTGGTCCACCAACTGACCAAAGTTCAGCACGGCGATTTCGTCACAGATCCCCTTGACCAGCTTCATGTCATGTTCAATCAGGAAAATCGTCTTTCCTTCACTGCGCAAACGCCGGATCAAATCCATCAATTCATCGGTTTCCACCGGGTTTAATCCTGCCGCCGGCTCGTCCAGATAGATAAGATCCGCCTTGGTTGCCAGGGCGCGGACAATTTCAATCTTGCGCTGCAACCCCTGCGGCAAATCGCTGGCAATATCGTCGCGATAGTCTTTCAAACCGTATTTTTCGATCAAATCATCCACGAACTGGCGTGCTTCCTGCTCCTTTCGGCGATAAGCCGGGGTTTTGAAAAAGGCGGACAGGAAGCTGTAGTTCAGATGATGGTGCGTGGCAAGCAAAATATTTTCAAAAACCGTATGTCCCTTCAAAAGCCGGATGTTTTGGAAAGTGCGGGATATTCCCAAGGGGGTAATCTCATGGGTTTGCAGGTTTGTGATGTCTTTGCCGCGGAAAAAGATTTGTCCCTGCGTCGGCTTGTAAATGCCGGTCAACAGGTTGAACATGGTCGTTTTGCCTGCACCGTTCGGTCCGATGAGGCCAAAGATTTGTCCTTCCTGAATCGAAATGGAAACATTGTCTACGGCGACCACCCCACCGAAGCGAATAGTCAGGTTTTTCGTCTCCAGAATGGTTTGACCCATGGCTCTTACCTCCTCTTCAGCAAAGCGATTCCCTTTTCCACCAGGCCGTTCAAGCCTTTTGGCGCAAAAATGACCACCAGAATCATCAACAAACCGTAAACCAGCATTTGATATTCGGCAAACGCGCGCAAGTATTCGCTCATGGCGGTAATAAACAGCCCGCCCAGCACCGAGCCCGTAATGCTGCCGATGCCGCCGATCAGAAGCATGGTCAGGATGTTGATGGACGTGGACGTGGTAAAGGTCTCGGGGCTCAAAAACTGAATAAAGCTGGCATAGGCAGCCCCGGCAAAACCGGCTATGGCAGCGCTCCAGATGAACGCCAAGTTTTTGTAATACGTCACATTGATTCCCATGGAGCGCGCCGTGATCTCATCCGTCCGAATCGCCATCAGGGCACGGCCCGTCTTTGAATTTTTCATTCGCAGGGAAAAGTAGACAAGCAGGACAATGAAAAGCAGCATCATGTAGTAGTAATGGCTTTTCGAGCTAAAATCGAATCCGAGGATGGCTTCCGGTCTCGGAATGCCGCTCAACCCCATCGGGCCGTTTGTGACCTCCATCCAGTTGTTGAGGATCAAATGGGTGATTTCGCCGAAGCCCAGCGTGGCAATCGCGAAGAAGTGTCCTTTCAAGCGCAATACAGGATATCCGATCAAAAAGCCGAAGATCGCCGCTGCGGGTGCTGAAAGAAACATCGCAACCCACATGGGAACGTCTTGAAGCGCCAGAAGACCGGTGGTATAGGCGCCAATTCCAAAAAAAGCCGCATGTCCCATCGATACCTGTCCGGCAAAACCGGAAATGAGGTTCAGGCTGAGGACCAGCATGATATTGATCCCGCACATGACGAGGATGTGAATGAAATAGTCATTGTCTACCAGAAGCGGAAAGCCAAGGAGCAAAAGCGCGAGGAGGAACAGAAGCAGATATTTTTTCATTTACACCTTCTCCTGTACGTTTTTTCCAAATAATCCGGCTGGTTTGAACAGCAGGACGAGAATCATGATGACAAATGCGATGACATCCTTGTATTCCGACGACCAGTACCCGGCCGCATAGGTTTCCACCAGCCCCAGAATCAAACCTCCGACGATGGCGCCGCCCACATTGCCGATCCCGCCGAGCAGAACCACGACGAATGCCTTGGTTGTCGCCATCGCCCCCATGGTTGGATAAACGCTGAAGATGGGAGCGAGAAGCGTTCCGGCAGCCGCGGCCAATGCGGCACCAATGGCAAAGGTCATGAGGATGATCTTGTTTGCTCTGATTCCCATCAGGCGCGCAGTTTTCATGTCAAACGCGCAGGCCCGCATGGCAATTCCCACTTTGGTCCTTTGAATGACATAGTAGAGAATCGCGATAAAAACGGCTGATACCAAGACCACAAACAGGCGTTGCCCATTGAGCGCCATGCCTCCCAATTGAATTTGAACGTCGGAGAATGGCGACGGCATGTTGCGCGGGTCCGGTCCCCAAACAAGACGCACCAGATTTTGCAGAATAATCGAGACCCCGAGCGAGCTGACCAGAAGTGAGACGCGATCCGCATTGCGCAATGGATGAAAGGCAAGCCGCTGAATGATGACGCCAAAGATCGCAACTACCGCCATGGCCACGGGAATGGCCACCACATAGGAAAAGCCCAGCCCCGTTACCAGTGCCAGCGCAACAAAGGCACCCACCATCAACAGCTCACCATGGGCAAAGTTGAGCATGTCGAGCATGCCGAAGATCAAGGTAAGCCCCAAAGCGGTCAGCACGTAGTTGCTGCCCATCACGAGCCCGTTGATCGTTTGCTGCAAAAACTCTATCATGTTCGGGACAACTCCTTTCGAGAATAAATGTGTGATCCTAACTTACCCGGCAGGTGTTAAGATCACACATTCACATCCATGATTACTGATTGAGTTCCTCGGTACTTCCGATCGGTACGCGCTTGTTGTTTTCAACTTTTACGAAAAGAATCGTTTTTTGGACTTGTCCGTTTTCATCAAAGGTGGTCGGACCGCAAACACCCGGAAGGTCTTTGATGTTGGTCATGGCTTCGCGAATCTTTTCGCGGTCGCCGCCGCCCGCCTGCTTGATGGCTTCTGCCAGAATGTACACCGCTTCATAGCCGGCAGCTGCATACATGTCCGGATTAAGACCGTATTTCTTGTTGTATTTTTCTACGAAATCCTTGGATTCCGGGAAGTATTCGTACGCTCCCGGCTCAAAGTAGCTGACGTGAACCATGCCCTCGGCAGCGCCTTCTGCCAGCTCGAGGAAGGCATCGCTGGTAAAGCCGCCCATGCCGATCCACTGGGAGGTAATGCCCAGATCGCGGCCTTGCTTGAGAATTTGCGCAGCTTCCGTAATCAAACCAGAGATGAAGATTGCATCCGGATTCAGGTTTTTCAGTTTGGTCAATTGTGCGTAGAAGTCCTTATCGCCCTGGTTGTAGTACTCGACAGCGACAATCTTGGCGCCGAGCCCTTCCGCAGTTTTTTGGTAGTTCTCTGCCCCGGAGCGGCCGTAGTCGGTGTTCTCGGCAATGATCGCAACGTTTTTCAGATTCATGACCTTGGTTGCGTATTCTGCCATTTGAGGCGCCTGATAGCTGTTTGGCACGATGTTGCGGAACATGTACGGATGACCCGGCTCAGTGACGGAGTCCGATGTGGAACCCGGTGTCAGTTGCACCACTTTTTCACGTTCCGTCACGGCGCGAACCGCCAGGGTGGCATTGGAGTTGAAGTTGCCCAGGATTGCCGATACCTTGTCTTGTGTGATCAGCTTTTGCGCTGCATTGACAGCCTCAGCCGGAATCCCCTTGTCGTCTTCAAAAATGATCTCCAGTTTTATGCCGTCAACTCCGCCAGCGGCGTTGATCTCTTCTTCCGCCATCTGAATCGCCTGTTGGAAGCTCTTGCCAAAATAAGCGGATCCCCCGGTAAGCGGAAAAATTGCCCCGATTTTCACAGTATCCGCTTTCGCGTCACCCGCGCTCGCTTCAGCTGCGGATGAACCGCCGGACGATGCGCCGCTGCCGCTGTCACTGGAACCGGAACAGCCGCTTAGAATGGTTCCCAGCGCAAAAGTGGTGGCCAAAAGAATCGTCGAAACTTTTTTCTTCAATGAAAAACCCTCCTTTTTATTAAATCGAACAATTTAAATTGCAATTGTCGTGCCAATGGTTATATTATTTTGTAAAGTGAATGAAATATAGAATTTACAGACTTGCAAAGTGAATTTAAAATATTCTCAAGCCGGGCCCTGAACCGTAAACGAACAGATAGTGAACCGTTTTCGCTTCACCCTTATTTATCCATAACCTTTTTATCGAACAAAAACAATTGATTGATGCGATATCGGTTCACCACCTGGCAAAAATTCCCTAAAAAGGAGGGGTTTTATGCTGCCCAGATTCGACCTGAAATTTTACGAGGACCTGCTCAACAGCTTGACGGATGGCATCTACATCTCGGATGCAAACGGCATCACGCTGTGGGTAAACAAGGCGAGCGCCGCCATGTGTCACTGCTCCCCGGAGAATTTAATCGGCCGTAGTGTCTGGGAATTGGAAGAACTGGGAATATTCAACCCTTCCGCAACACGTCTTGCCCTGGAGTCGCAAAAAAATGTAAGCGTCGTCCAGTCCATGAAGAATGGACGGAAGTTTTTGGTCACCGGCCACTTGATTCGCAACGGAGAGGGAGCGGTAGAAACGGTCGTCTGCCTGTCACGCGACATTACCGAAGCGGTAAAAACCACCTCGCAACTGGAAGAGGCGGAAAATTTGCTGCGCCGCTACAGCCAGGAAATCATGGCGATGAAGATGCGGAACAAAAAGGAAGAACACCCCGGCACCTTGATCGGCAACAGCAAATCGTTCAAAAACCTGTTGAGCCTGATTGAAAAAGTATCGGAAGTGGATACAACGGTTCTTATCACCGGCGAGACCGGCGTGGGGAAAAGCGTGATTGCCAAGCGCATCCACCAGTTGAGTCACCGGCACGACAAGCCTTTTTTACAGATCAACTGCGGAGCCATTCCGGAATCTCTCATTGAATCCGAACTTTTCGGCTACAAAAGGGGAGCTTTCTCCGGAGCAAACAAGGAAGGAAAAATCGGGCTGGTCAAGATGGCGGACAAGGGAACGCTCTTTCTCGATGAAATCGGAGAATTGCCCATTCACGTGCAAACCAAACTTCTTCAACTCCTGCAGGATAAAACCTACATCCCCATCGGAGATACCCGGGTCCACAAGGCGGATGTCCGAATCATCGCCGCCACGAATCGCAATCTGGCCGAAATGATTGAGGAAAAAAAGTTCCGAGCCGATTTGTATTACCGCCTCAACATCCTGACCATTCACGTTCCTGCGCTGCGCGAGCGACAGGAAGACATCCTGCAGATCCTGTATTATTACCTCAACAAGTACAACGAACAATACGGCAAAAGCCGCACAATCTCACCCAAGGTTTTTCAAGTCTTGCAGAACTACCATTGGCCAGGCAATATTCGCGAATTGGAAAACCTGGTGGAAAATCTGGTGATCACCGCAAAGAAGGATGAAATTTCATTGGAAGACTTGCCGGAAAAAATACGTTTTGGTAAGGCAGGCGAAGACACCCCCTTTCTCCTCATGCCTGGTGAAACCCTGACGGACTTCGTGGAACGCATGGAAAGGGAAATCATCGCCCAAGCCTATTCCCGCCTCAAATCCACCCGCAAAGTATCCAGGGAACTGGGCATCACGCAGTCCTCCCTCATGCGCCGCTTAAAGAAATACCGGATTCAAACCGACTCGGAAGAATAAAACGCAGTCATTCCCAAAACAAAAAACGGTCCTCCCCTGCCGGAGCGACCGTTGATTGAATTTTACAAGCGGGTTACCTGCAAACAAGCCGCAGGATGGCATCCAGTTTCAACTGGTCGCGCAGCAACCCGCAAAACTGCACGTTTCTTCGGGCGGCGCTGTACACCAGTTCATTTCCGGCAAACAACCGCTCCAGTTCTCCTTCCTTTCCGCGCAGCACCAGATCGGCATTTTGCCCATCCCGCCAGTGGGTCCAGCGAAACTCCCCGTCAGAGAACAGCAGCAGCCAGCCCGTTTGCCGCTCGTTTGCCACAATGCCTACGCGCCGCTCCCAACCGTTTGTCAGCAGCTGCAGATGTCTTTTCCGGCGCATTCTCTCCGTCGCTTCCGTCAGCAGCTGTTCCATTTTGCCCATCCAGGTCTCACCGCCCCTTCCCCTTCCTCTTTTCGCTCAAGGGTTCGGAAAAAGCAGCGTCGATTCCTTTGACGAGCCGCGGGAAGAGCTGTCGGTTGCTGTCATCGCAGGCATTTTTTCTCGACAAGAAGCAGAAACGGGCAAAGGGCTTTGGCTTGGGCAATGAAAAAAAATCGTTTGACTGGCAAAAGCACTTGCGGCGGCTGCAGGTTAAGCTTCATCCTGATCGCGGATCAAGCGCCAGCTGTCCCGCACCAATTCGGCAAAGCTTTGGATCGCCGCTTCGCTTTCCCTGTTTTTCAGGTAAATCAGCGAAGTGTCGGCACGCTGGGAGAAACGGTGAAGCACCACCAGCTCTCCTGCCTCCAGCTCCTTACCGATCAGGGCGGTGCTGAGCAAAGCTACGCCAACCTGCTTCAAAACGACGCGTTTCACCGTTTCCTCGCTGCTGCATTCGATCAGATGGGCCGGGCGGTAGTTGATTTCTTCCAGACAGCTGTTGATAAACCGATCGAGATTGCAGTTTTGCTGAAACGAGATAAACGGATACTTCGCCAGCACGCTCTCCAGGTCGTTTTCCGCCATGATTTCCGGCGTCGTCACGAGGACAAACTCCTCCCGGTCGATGACGTCCACTTTCAACTCGGGCAAGTCGCAGCTGCCGGAGATAATTCCCACATCCGCCCGGTTTTCGCTGACCATTCGCATGGAATCCAGGCTGTTGCAGGAGATCAGCTGCAGTTTCACCAGGGGGTGCTGTTTGATGTAGGAACTCATGATCGCCGGCAGATAGAGCGTGCAGTATACTTCCGGCGTGGCAACCGTCAGCGTTCCGTGCGGATTGTTGATTTTCTCCAGTTCCTCTTCCATTTCCCGCAGGACGGCAAACAGCCGGTCGGTGTAAGTTTTCAACAGCTTGCCCGTCGGCGTCAAAAAGGTTCGCTTGCCCACGCGGTTGAGCAACGGTTTTCCCAGTTCCTTTTCCAGCGCCTTGATTTGCAAGGTGATGGTCGGCTGGCTGTAACCGAGCTGTTCCGCCGCTTTCGTCAGATTGAGGCTTTCCGCCACCGCGTGAAATGTCCGCAGATTCCGCAACTCCATGGATTCACCCGCTCTCTTTCTCACACTGCGAGCCGAAAGGAAATGGCCCCCCGGCGCTTTGCGGACAGCGCTTTGCGCCGCTTCCCTCAAGCTTCAGGTGTTCCGACTCTCGCGTAATCCTTGCCCCACTCACGCAAAAGTTGCTCATCCACCGCAACACCCAGTCCCGGCGCGTCTGTAAGCATGATTTTATCCCCCTGATAGGTCAGCGTTCCAATGTCCTGGGAAAACATGAGCGGACCTACCATTTCGTTGGAAATCACGTTTTTCTTCGCCAGCGAAAGATGGGCCCCGGCCGCCGTCGCTACCGCCGACTCCACCATGGAGCCGATCTGGGCGCGGATGCCGGCCATTTCCGCCTGATGGATCAGTTTTACCGCCGGGTAGATGCCGCCGCACTTCATCAGCTTGATGTTGATCAGGTCGGCCGCCTTCCGGTCGATGACCTGGCGCAGTTCCTTCGAGCCGTGCAGCCCTTCGTCAATCATCACCGGAATCGGCGTTTTCCGCCTGATTTCCGCCAACCCTTCGATGTCGTCAGCCAGAATCGGCTGTTCGATCCAGTCGATGTCCAAATCCTCCAATTTTCGCAGGGCTTTCAGCGCCGTGCTGACATTCCGCCATCCCTGGTTCACGTCCACGCGCAGGCGAATCCCAAAGCCAACAGCGGAACGGACGGCACGAACCCGTTCCACATCCTCGTCCACCTCCCTGCCGATTTTGATTTTCAGCTCGGTATAGCCTTGTGAAACAGCCTGCCTTGCTTCCTCCGCCATCTCGCTGGGCACGCCGATGCTGATGACGTAGGGCACTTTCAGCTCCGTGTGAGCCGGCCCTCCAAGCAGGCGATACAGCGGCTGTCCGGTCAGCTTGCCGATCAAATCGTGGCAGGCAATGTCCAGGGCCGCTTTTGCCGACGGAACGCCATACGCGCGGCTGTTCATTTTTTCGTGGATCTTCTCCAAGTGAAACGGATTTTCCCCGAGCAAAGCCGGCGCCAGATGGGTGCGCAACACGTCAAGCGTGCTGCCGTACGTTTCGCCTGTGACGTGTTCGTCCGGAACCGCTTCCCCGTATCCCGCCAGGCCGTTGTCCGTTTCAATCCGGACGATAATGCTGGGCATACGGGTATAGCTGTCGTAGGAAACGACAAATGGACGCAGCAAAGGCAGGGAAATCCCGAAAATTTCAATTGATTTAATATTCATTTTCCTCACCTTTCTATTAAAAAAGCAACCAGCTGAGTGGTTGCTTTTTTCATTTTTTGAAGCGTGGCATTCAGGAATATTTTTGCACAATCTTGGCCAGCTTGGCCGCATCCACGTTGCTGCCGCTGATGATATTCAGCACTTTTTTGCCTTTCAGTTGAGGCAGTTGGTTTTGCAGCAGGGCGGCCACTCCGACTGCGCCGGACCCTTCCACCATGTAATGGTGTTCCTTTGCCAGCCAGTACATCGCTTGGGCGACGTGCTCCTCTTCCACGAGGATGATGTCGTCGACGACTCTCAGCGCAAGATCGAGATTTCCCTGGGTGATTCCGCCATGCAAGCCATCCGCCAGCGAATCGCTGTATTCCACGTCGACCAGCTTGCCGGCGCGGAAGGAATAGTACCAGGGCGGCGAGGCATGCGTCTGAATCCCGATCACCTTCACGTCAGGGTTGATCGCCTTGGCGGCAATGGCCACTCCGCAGAGCAGGCCGCCGCCCCCCGCCGGAACCAGGATGGTGTCGAAGTCGGGGTCAGCCAGCAACGCTTCCAGGGCAACGGTTCCCTGGCCGGCAATAATTTCATTGTCCTCAAAAGCGTGGACAAAGGTCCTCCCCGTTTCCTTCGCCAACCGGTAGGCGTGGGCTTCCGCCTCGTCGTAATTGTCGCCGTACTCCACCAGTTCGGCGCCGTACCGCTTGATTCCCGCCTTCTTGGTTTCCGGAGCCGTCCTGGGCACCACGATCATCGCTGAAACCTGTTTCAGGTTGGCCGCATAGGCCACCCCCTGCGCGTGGTTTCCCGCAGAAGCGGTGATGACGCCGTTCGCCAGTTCTTCCTCGCTGAGCGAAGCAAGTTTGTTCAACGCTCCCCTCACCTTGAAGGAACCCGTCTTCTGCAGGCTCTCCATTTTAAACCATACGTCCGCTCCCGTCTGTTCGGAAAGAATTTGCGAACGGACAAGCGGCGTTTCCACAATTTCCTGCTTGACCCGGTTGCGGGCGCGAACGATATCGGTAAACGAAACATTCAACATCTGGATGTCCTCCTTTCCCAGGGATTTGCTTCCCCAAACTCTTGCGACAAACTTTGCTGTATGGAAGGAGGGCCAGCCGAAATTCCGGCTGCCCCCATTGCTCTGTCTTCTTTCTAGGAAAACTGCTTCAGCAATTGGATAAACAATTGGATGGCCGTTGGGATGGCTGCTTCGTCAATGTCAAAGCGGGGATGGTGATGCGGGTAGGCGCTTTTCTCCCCGCCCATGCCGACGAAGATGAACGCCCCTCTCTGCCGCTGCAGATAATGGGAAAAGTCTTCCGCGCCCATGACCGGTTCCAGTTCGGCCACCATCTCCTTGCCGAACGCGGATTCCACCACCTGCTCAACAAATTGGCTCATTTCCTTGTCATTGATCACGGCAGGTGTCCCGAACTCAAACTCCAGCGTTCCCTTTGCGCCAAAACTTGCGCAGATGCCTTCCACCAGCCTTTTCATCTCATCCGCCACAAAGTGGCGAAGTTCGTTGGAAAAGGCGCGGACAGTGCCGCACATGAAGGCTTCGTTGGGAATGATGTTGTAGGTTGTGCCCGCTTCCAGTTTTCCCACGGAAATCACCGCCGGACGAATCGGGTCAATCCGCCTGCTGACGATCGACTGAAGCGCGCCGATCAGATGGCTGGCGATATAGATCGGGTCTACCGTGTCGTGCGGCATGGAACCGTGGCCGCCCTTGCCCGTGATGGTAATCCGGAAGTCGTCAGCGGAAGCCATCATCGGGCCGTGGCAAAGGCCGATTTTCCCAAGCGGCAGCGGCTGCCAGAGATGAAGGCCGAATACGGCGTCCACATCGTCCACCACGCCGAGGTTGACGAGCTTCTCCGCACCGCTCGGCAGCATTTCTTCCGAGGATTGAAAAATCAGTTTGACATTGTGCCGCACTTCCTGTCTGTTTTCGGAAAGCCATTTGGCCACGGCGAGCAAAACTGCCGTATGGCCGTCATGGCCGCAAGCGTGCATCACGCCAGGCTTGCGCGATGCGTATTCGGTCTGATTTTCCTCCTGCACCGGCAGCGCGTCGATGTCGGCCCTGAGCGCGATGGTTTTCTCGCCTTCCGTGCCGCGGAAAAATCCGATGACATTCGGCTCCGGATAATCGAGAATCTCGATCTTCAATTCCTCTAGACACCGTTTGATGTAGCGACAGGTTTCAAACTCCTCTCCGGACAGTTCCGGATACTGGTGCAAATAGCGCCGATGGGCAATGGCCCAATCGGCAAGCTGACTGGTAACATCTGATGACATGACTCCTGTTCACCCCCGATTTTTAAGCGTGTATGGAGATCCTGCCTTAAAATGGGCCGTACTGGAACATTTGCGCCAGGATGACGGCTACGATCGCGATCGCGTATTGAATCAGAATCAGCGGCAGAATCCATTTTACCCAACGTGTCCAGGGAATTCCGGCGATGGCAAGTCCCGCCATGAAATAACCGGAAGTGGGTAAAATGATATTGCCAATCCCGTCCGCCAAGGTAAAGCAGAGCACCGCTGTCTGGCGGGTCACTCCGATCAGGTCGGCCAGCGAGGACATGATCGGCATCGTCAGGGCTGCCTGTCCGCTGCCGGAAGGGACGATGAAGGAAATAAACGCCTGCAAAATCAGCATGCCTACCGCACTCAAGGTCGGCGGAAGATTTTCCAGCAGGCTGGACGTATAGAACAGAATCGTGTCAATTACCTGACCATTCGACAGAACGACGACGATTGCGCGCGCAAACCCGATGATCAGCGCGCCGGAGATCAGGGAAGCGGCACCTTTCAGGAACGAGTTGACGACTTCATTCGGATTGAGCCTGCCGATGATTCCGATGATGACACCCACGAGCGTAAACAACCCGGCGATCTCCGTAATGTACCATCCGTATTGTATCACACCGTAGGCGAGCACGCCGAAATTGACGAGAAAAACCCCGATGATCCATTTATGTTTTGTTTCCATTTTCAGATCGGGGTTGGCCATCATCGACGTGTCAACATTGCCGTCCACAAAGAAGCCCAAAGAGTGATCCCGCTTCACCTTCATCGCATAGCGGGTAACAAACCAGACAGCCACTACGTACATGATGACAAAGAGGGCGATCCGGTAGCCGATTCCGGAGAACATCGGCAACTCGGTAATCCCCTGGGCGACCCCGACGTTGAAAGGATTCATCACGGCTGTGGTAAACCCGACCGACGCCCCGACCAGGACGATCGCGGTCCCCGTAATGACGTCAAAGCCAAGCGCCAGCGCGAGCGGAATCATGATCCCAATGTAGGCCAACGTCTCTTCCGCCATCCCCATGAGCGAACCGCCGAGCGCGAAGAAAAGCATCATGATCGGAATCAGCCACTTTTCCCGGTTTTGCAATTTGCGGGAAATCGTGACAATCAGGGATTCCACAGCACCGGTTGCGTTCAAAATGCCGAAAACGCCTCCAATAATCAATACAAAGAAAATGATGTCGGAAGACTCCACCAAACCCGTATGGATGGCGCTGATGAAGCCCATCAGGCTGACCGGTGCCTGTTCAACCCCATGGTAGGTGCCAGGTTGCACCACATTGCGCCCGTTCATTTCGACGCGGGTGTATTCACCTGCCGGAAGGATGTAGGTCAACAAGGTTGCAATGATGAGGATAAAAAAGAGGAGAGCATAAACGTTGAATTCTCTTCTTTTTCTCCCTTTTTCGGCTGCCGTATTCGGCCGGGGTTGACTCATTGACGTACCACCTTTCTTAATAAATTAATAGTGTCATTATATTTGTTTCACCAAGCTGATTCAATGAAAATATGCGTATGTTCTACCGGATTTTACAATATATATTATATTTACATTATATTCTGAATTCATTTTTGGATCCACGCCCCCTTCCGTTGCCCGAAAAGGGGACGTTTTTTCCGCTTATTCCAGGGTACGCAAAAATTCCGAGACCTTGGCCAACCCATCACGCAGCACCTGCGTGCCGCAGGCGTAACCAATGCGGACGTAGCCCTCCATGTCAAAACAGCTTCCCGGCGTCAAAAACGCGCCGTTGGCCTTGAACAGCCTGTAGCAGAACTCCTCCGACGAGAGCGGATAATCGTACTTCAGCATCGCGGTCGTTCCGGCCTGCGGCTTCACATAGCTGATCCGCGGTTCCGTTTTTACCCAGTCGTCGAGGATTTGCAGGTTGGTCCGGACGATGTGCAAGCTTCTCTCCATCACCTTGTCGTAGTTTTTCAACGCATGCGTTGCGAGCAGGTCGTCCAGCATGCCGCAGCTGATGGTGGTGTAGTCGCGATGAGAGAAGCAATCCTTGATGACCTCTTGCGGCCCGGCGATCCAGCCCAGGCGCAATCCGGCCAGGGAAAACACTTTCGACATGCTGCTGGTGCTGATTCCCTTTTCGTAGATGTCGACGATCGACGGCACGTCCACGTCATCCGACTGGTGCAAATTGCGGTATACCTCGTCGCAGAACACGTATGCATCGACGGACCGGGCAATCTCCACGATCTCTTCCAGCATATCCCGTTGCATCAGGGCTCCGGTTGGATTGTTCGGGTTGTTGATGCAGATCAGCCGGGTCCTGTCGGTCACCAGGGAACGAAGCTCGTCCAGATCGGGGTAAAAACGGTTTTCTTCTCGCAGGCGAAGCAGCTTCACGTCGGCCCCGAAGGTTTCCGGAAGTTCATAGATTTGCTGGTAGGTCGGATGGACGGAGATGACTTCGTCACCCGGTCTCACCAGCGTAAACAAGAGCAAAAAGTTGGCCCCGATGGCGCCGTTGGTAACCAGCACGTTTTCCGGCTTCACCGTTTTGTACAGGCTGGCGATCAGCCTGCGAAACTCGGGAGATCCCTCGATGTGGCCGTAGGTCAGCTTGCGGTCGTACAGCGATTTGATGAATTTTTCCGGGTCATCGGAAAGGGAGATCAGTTCGCCAAGCGTCAGGGAATCGACGCAGGTCTCCGCGATGTTGTAGACGGCTTCCATCTCGTATGCATTCATCCACTCTTCCACTTTAAACGGTTTGATTTGCATGCTGGCTTCTCGCCTCCTTTGTTTTTCTGTCGCATTGAGGGACCGGGCGCCTGTCCAAAAGGCCTGCCCTCGTCAGAAAACGGGGTGTCACAGGTCCACGACGCTGCCCAATCCTCTTTTCTCCGCTGTTTTCAGCACGTGCTCAGCGGTCAGCAAATCCTGCAGGGCGATGCCGGTGCTGTCGAAGATGGTGATCTCCTCTTCGGAGGTGCGTCCCGGAATCTGGCCCAGAATCAACTGGCCGATTTCGCCCAAGATCTCCTCCTGCCGGAAGACACCTTTTTTGATCGGGATCTCCAGTTCCCCGACATGGACGGCCTGGTTCACATCGTCCACGTATACTTTCGCCCCGGCAAACAGGTTCTCGTCGATCTCCTGCTTTCCTTCCATATCGGCCCCAATACAGGTGATGTGCGTTCCCGGCCGGACCCATTCCTTGCGAATCAACGGGGCCCGGGATGGGGTGGCGGTAATGATGATGTCGGCGGTGCGGGTTGCCGCCTCCAGATCGTCCGTCGCAACGAATTCAATCTCGCACCGCTCGGCCATCATCCGGTAATAGTCCGGCTGATCCTGATAGCGGGAGACGAATTTTTCCATCAGCTTTTCCTTGATGGTTTTCGCAAAGCGGTCGGCCCGCTCAAACGAATTCGCATTGTAAATCGTCACTTTCCGGATGTGCTCCATCGTGGATAAAACCGCCATGATCTGGAACGGCGCCTGGTGTCCGGAGCCGACCATCAGCAGGTGCTGCGAATCTTTTCGGGCGAGGTACTTTGCGCCGATTCCCCCTGCCGCTCCCGTCCTCATGCAGGTGACAGGCTCGCCGCTCAAAATGCCCTTCGGCACGCCGGTGCTGCTGTCCAGCACCATCACCACGCCGATCAGCTGCGGCAACCCTTTTTCGCTGTTGGCGCCAAACCAGGAGACGAGTTTCAAACCAAAAATATTGGCTCCCGCCAGATGACCCGATTTGATGTCCATGTCGGCTTTTCCGCGTTCAAATTCGTGAAAAACGAGCGGAAACAGCGATGCCTCCCCGGTTGCCTTCAAAGTGTAGGCCTTTTCCACGGTTTCAATGACGCTTGCCATATCGAGAATTTCTTCCACCGTCTCCCGATTCAAGACGCGAAAAGGAAACATTCTTTAACTGCCCTCCTAATACAGGATGTTTGTTGTAAACATATCACAGATCAGGAGACGGGAAAAATGAGAGAACTCAATGGTTATCATAAAAAAAAGAAAAACACCTGCTCCAGCGCAGATGTCCTTATTCGTCAAAGTCATCGAATTCATCCTTGTCCAGGCGCACTTCCAATTGGTGACCGTCCGGAGTTTCAAAATAGAGACTGAAGCTTTCCGGCTTGGCGATGGGGCCGCGATAGCGGATATTTCCCGCTTCCAGCTTGTCGACGAGGTAATCCAATTCGGCGCGGCTGGTAACGGAAAACGCAATGTGATCCACCATTCCCACTCCGCCTTTGCCTGGCTCTCCTCCGTGCGGATGAAGGCCCAGCCGTGTGTTTGTGCCGATTTGAAAGTAGACAGGCTCCCCTTCCACTATGCTCTCTTCCGGAATTGGAACTTCCAGGATCTCTTTGAAAAACCGAGCTGTTTTCACGACATCGCTGCAATTCAGCGCAATGTGGTGAACCCCTTTCAAATGAAACATTCACACTGCCTCCTGTGTCAACACTGGTCAAGCGCTTCTCTGAGACATTTTTCTGCGGTTTTTGTAATTTTCCAGCCGTTCGCTCAACCGTCTCAAGCGGAACATCAGCGTATCCCGCCATTCATCGTCATGCAGTTCCTTGGCGACCACCAGCAGATCCAGCGCAATATCTATCTGTTGCTTCATCAGATCCGCAAAATTGGTCCCTTCGTCCGTCATGGTACAATTCTCGAACAACTCGGATATATTGTCAACACTTACGAATTCGTCAAAGTCAACTTCCGCAACCCTGTCGCCCTGGGCGTATTCCACAAGAATCTCGTATTCTCCTTCAATCGCGGGGTGAACTTCCACTCTGTCACAAACCGGACAAAACATGATGGGAACTTTGTGCACCAGTGTTTTATCATGACGGATTGAACCGATTGAACCAATCATCCCTGCTCCGCAACAAAAACCCATTGTTCTCCCTCCTCTTTTCCCTTGCAACAGATCAGCAACTATGAACGACCTAATACCTGCAATTGTAACCTAACTTAGACAAAAGTCCTACCCCGCAAATGATGCCAATCGTTTTTTTATTTTGAAATTGGAATGGTCCTACTATTTTACGCCAACAAACTCACGCTGACCACCATTTTTCTGACAAGTTCGAATCTTTTATGCGGACATGCAAAAAGCCGGACCCCCATTTAAGGAGACCCGGCACTGCCATGCCTGCTATTCCTGCACCATCGACTGGTACTTTTCCGCGTCCAGCAAATTGTCCAGTTCAGACGGATCGGCCATCTCCACCGCAATCATCCAAGCCTCTTCATACGGCGAAGAATTGACCAGTTCCGGCGCGTCTTCCAGCTTGCGGTTCACTTCCACGACCTTGCCGCTGACCGGCGCATACAACTCGGAAACCGTTTTGACCGATTCCACGCTGCCAAAGGGCTCGTTTTGCCGAATTTGCGTTCCCACCTCGGGCAGTTCGACAAACACGATGTCGCCCAATTCGGATTGAGCGAAAGCCGTGATGCCGATGTAGGCCTTGTTTCCCTCCACCCTCACCCACTCATGCTCTTCACTGTAGCGCAAATTCTTCGGGCACTCCACCATTCGTATATCCTCCCATCAGGTACAGTCCTTTCCTCATCTAAGATATTAGACATCGCTACTATGTTTCCTCTCCTGTCGGAAAAAATGTTTTTTCGCTCTATTTCCTTCCAGACGAAGAAAAACGCCCGGGTTGTTGTCAAAGTTGCTTTTTCCGTTAAAAAGCAAAAAGACCTGACGAGTGTCAGGCCTTTTGGAAAGAACGGATTTCTTATTTCGCGGTCAGCAGTGCATCGCCCGGTTTCCAGTTTGCCGCGCACAGGCCGCCGGCTTGCAGCGCTTGCAGCACGCGCAGGGTTTCGTCGACGGAACGGCCTACGTTCATGTCGGTTACCACTTGGTATTTGAGGATGCCATCCGGATCGATGATGAACAGGCCGCGGTAAGCTTGTCCGCTTTCCTCATTCAGGATGCCGTAAGCGCGGGAAGTGGTTTTCAGGAAGTCGGAAGCAATCGGGAATTTCAGTTGCCCCAAACCGTTGTTGATCCATGCGCGGTGGGAATGGATGGAGTCGGTGGAAACTGCCAGAACTTCCGCATCCAGATCCTTGAATTCTTCATACGATTCGTTCATTGCGGTAATTTCAGTCGGGCAAACAAAAGTAAAGTCTGCCGGATAGAAGAACATTACCAGCCATTTGCCACGATAATCGGACAGGGAGACCTTTCCAAAGCCTTTGCCGTCTCCATTGGCGGTTTCCATTGTAAAGTCTGGTGCAGGGAGTCCAATCAATCGTTGAGCCATTATGTAGGAACCTCCTTAATTTAATGTAATGTAATTTACTTTCGACGCTATTATCATATCAACCCTATTGTTTAAAGTCAATATAAAATTGTAATGATTTTAAGCTGTTATTGATTTTCAATAGGGATGCCGCATCCACCATTTTACCCCAGTTGATTTCCATTTATACCTGTCATCCCTGTTGACGGCGCTGCAAAAGGCCGGTCCTGGCAATGGACTGCGCTGCTTCCCGCAGCACTTCCGGCGGCTGCACAAGGGCGATCCGCACATAACCTTCCCCCTGTTCGCCGAACGCGTTGCCGGGAATGACGACGACTCCCGCTTCCTCCAACAAAGCATAGGCAAACTCTTCGGAAGTCCAGCCCGCAGGCACGGGAGCCCAGACGAACATCGTCGCTTTAGGCATTTCGATTTTCCAGCCAGCCTCCGCCAGCGCAGCCAACAGCACATCCCGCCGCTGCTGGTAAAGCGCGGCCACTCCGTTTGCTCCGCCTGAGAGCCGGTCCCTGCGAAGAGCGGCGACAGCCATCTTCTGCACCGGCAGAAAAACGCCGTAATCGACGTTGGATTTGACCACTGCCAGCGGTTTGATGATTTCGGCGTTTCCGACCACGTAGGCAATGCGGCAGCCGGCCATGTTGAAGCTCTTGGAGAAGGAATTGAACTCGACGCCCACCTCCTTGGCTCCCGGCACCTGCAGAAAGCTGGGAGGCTTGTAGCCGTCAAAGGCCAACTCCGAATAAGCCAGATCATGGACGACGATAATCTTATGCCGTTTCGCGAAATCGACCACTTCCTCAAAGAAGGAAAGCGGCGCGATGGCCGATACCGGATTGTTAGGGTAGTTGAGGATCATGAACCTGGCCCGCCTGGCCACTTCTTCCGGAATCGCCTGCAAATCAGGCAAAAAGCCGTTTTCGGCAAGGAGCGGAAGCGGATACGGCTCGGCTCCCGCCAGGCGAACTCCGCCGGCGTAAATCGGATAGCCAGGGTCAGGGACGAGCACCAGATCGCCGGGATCGGTCCAGGCCAGGGCGAAGTGCGCCAACCCGTCCTGGGAGCCCATCAGCGAGTGCACCTCTGTTGCCGCATCCAGTTCCACGCCAAAGCGGTACGCATACCAGCGGGCAACTTCCTCGCGAAACTCCGCGGTCCCTTCGCTCAGCGCGTAACCAAACGCGCCCGGCTGACGGATCGCTTGCTCAAGTTCATCCAGCAGTTCCGGTACAGGCGGTTGGTCCGGACTGCCGATGCTCAGATCGTATACCTTTCGGGTTCGGGCGACCGCCCGTTTCCGCTCCGCCATCTGCGAAAAGATGGCGGACGACAAAAAATCAAGCCGCTTGGAAGGCCGGCGCATGCTCAGTTCCCTCCCCAGGCTTTTTCCAGTTCGTCTTCCTTAAACCCCAGGGATACCTTTTTCCCTTCTTCATCCGTGATCAGGGGACGCTTGATCAGCTTGCCGTTGGATGCCAGCAAATCCAGCATCTCTTCCTCCGACATGGCCGGCAGCTTGTCTTTCAGCCCCAGTTCCCGATACAGCGCGCCGCTGACGTTGAAAAACTTGCGCAGATCCAGCCCGCTGGCCTTCCAGAGGGCGCGCAGTTCTTCCTTGCCGGGAGGTGCCTCGACAATGGGAATTTCCTCAAAGGCAATCCCTTTTTCCTTCAGCCACTGTTTGGCTTTGCGGCAGGTTCCGCACTTGTCGTACAGGTACGCTTTTACCGTCATGTTTCGCTCACCTCTTGGGAAAATGTGACTTCCACCTGGTATCCGGCGTGTTTTTTCGCTTGAAATACGCTGTTTTCCAGAATCAGGTACTGGGCCTTGACGCCGATCAATCGGCCGCTGATGGTCTCCTCCTTGTCCAATGTGCGCGAAGTGATCTTGTCCACCGCCTCCAAAATCGGGTAGGTGATTTCCACCCACTCGTCCTCCCGGAATTGAAACGGCTTGAACTCATCGGGAAAATGTCGGTAAATTTCTTCCCGCAAGGCCAGCAGGTCGACTTCCCGCACTTCTCCCTTCAGCATCTTGCGCCAGTTGGTTTTGTCCGGCAGGAATTGGCTCAGGTGGTGCTCCAGCTCCCCCGCCATGCGCCGCGTCGGCAATTCGGCGATGGGGATGGCCCGAATCGCTCCCTGATCGACCCAACGCTTCAGTTCGTTGTTTTTTCGCGTCAGCCCCACCTTGATGTCACTGGAAACCGCCAGATAGACGTAATGGGGGATCATGCAGTGCGACTGTCCAAAGCTTTCATCCCGGCAGGTTCCCTGGTCAAAATGGCACTCGTGCGGCTTGACGATGCACAAGTCGTTTTCCGGCAGTTGGGTAAAACAGGGGTAACAATACCCGTTGTTAAACGTCTTGTTGGTCTTCCGGCCGCAGGCAATGCAGTTTTTTTCGCCCAAAAAGGTAATGGTCAACTTCCAGCCCAAATACTCATTGAGCGGAAGGCGTTCTTCCCCTACATGCATATAGTAGTCTACAGGTTTGTCCTTTCCGAGATACTGGTGCGTCAATCCATGCAACAATCCGCGGAGCTGCAACACGTTTCTCTCCTCTCCGATTCCGGGTTCCTTCCTTAATGTATTTTAACATAAAGACCTTGCCGAAGCTGTTTTCAACGGCACTCTCGCTTCTTCCAACCGCGACCGTCGCTGTGACGTTTGGAGCCAGCCTGTTTTTTTATGAATTTGGCAGCATGTTTTTGCCCGCGGGCGGCGATGCTATGAGCATGCTATCCGAAGAAGGAGGCGTATGCAATGAGGAGCATGATCCTGTGCGCCTGTATCCTGGTTTGCCTGTGCGGCAGCGCCAGCTCTTCGGCAAAGGCCTCTTCCGCCTACGAACCGATCCACCGCGTCCATACGAACAAGAAAGTGGTTGCCCTCACCTTCGACGACGGACCGGACGCTGTCTACACTCCCCGGATTCTGGAAGTCCTCCACCAAAACAATGTTCAGGCCACTTTTTTTGTGCTGGGGTCGCAAGCGGACAAATACCCCCGGGTGATGCAATGGATTTCCAGGGCGGGCCACGAAATCGGCAACCACGGCTATTTGCACCGCGACCTCCACAAGCTGACCGAACAGGAAGTGTACGATGACATCAAGCGCGGGGAACGTTCCATTCTGCGCACAACCGGAATCCTGGCCCAGTACTACAGGCCGCCCGGCGGAGTCATCACCCATGACGTGCTGAATGCGGTGCAGGCGTCCGGCTACGATGTGATTCACTGGTCGGTCGATCCGCAGGACTGGTCCCTGACCCGCACCGCTTCCGCGATCGCCAAAAGCGTCAAACGCGACGTCTCTCCCGGCGACATCATCCTGTTCCACGACGGCGGACTGAACCAAAAACAGACGGTCGCAGCCTTGCAGGATCTGATCCAGCACCTCCGTTCCCAGGGGTATCGTTTCGTCACAATCAGCCAACTGCTGGAAGAATCCCATTGAACAGCGGACGCGAGGAAGGCACCAGCTGCCGCCTGGTGCCTTCCCCTTGTCCTGTTCGCTCAAGCCGTTAACTTGCCCAAAAACGCTTTTAGCCGTTCGCTCTTCGGGTGTTCAAAGATTTCCTGCGGAGTTCCCTCCTCCACAATCACGCCCTGGTCCATAAAGATGACGCGGTCGCTCACTTCCCTGGCAAAGCCCATCTCATGCGTCACGACGATCATGGTCATTCCTTCCTTGGCCAAGTTTTTCATCACGGTCAACACCTCGCCGACCAATTCGGGGTCAAGTGCAGAGGTCGGCTCGTCAAACAGCATCACCTTGGGATTCATGGCCAATGCCCTGGCGATGGCCACGCGCTGCATTTGCCCCCCGGACAAGCGCTCCGGGTAGACGTCAGCCTTGTCTTCCAATCCCACCTTTTTCAGCAGTGCCAGTCCCTTTTTCCGCGCTTCCTCCTGCGGCATTTTGCGCACCTTGATTGGAGCGAGCGTCACATTTTCCAGGACGGTCTTGTGCGGAAACAGGTTGAAGCGCTGAAACACCATGCCCACATCTTCCCGCACCTTGTTGATGTCCACCTTGGGATCGGACAAGTCATGCCCGTTGATGATGATTTGGCCGCTCGTCATCTCCTCAAGCTGGTTGAGACATCGCAAAAACGTGCTTTTCCCCGAGCCGGAAGGGCCGATCACACAGACGACTTCCCGCTCGGCAACTTCTGTCGTAATCCCCTTGAGCACCTGCAACGCGCCGTAGTTCTTCGTCAAATTCCTGACTTGAATAATCATAGCACTTTCCCCCTGCCAGCCGCATTCTTACTGCTTATTCCAGTTTACACGAATACTGGCTGCAAAAAAAGCATCGCAACCCAGGAAAAAGTTGCGATGCTTCCCAATGAATGCGGCAGGGGAAAAAACGGCCACCGCGTCAGTTCGCATGTTTTTTTGCGGCCGGGCGGACAACCGGCGAAATCGTCGGGGGCGGAGTCACCTTTTTTTCCTTGTTGATCCGGTTCAGGTAGTGAATCAGCCGGGCCGAATTGAGGACGACCAGAACCGATGTTGCGTTGTGGACAAATGCTCCCGCCACAGGGCCAAGCGTTCCCAGCGCCGCCAGAGCGACTGCGGCGAGGTTGATCGCGCTGGAGGCCACCAGGTTTTCGCGAATGACACGCAACGTCTTTTGGCCGAGCCGGACGACGTCGGCCACCTTGGACAGATCGTCATGCATGATGACGATGTCGGCGGCTTCCGAGGCGATTTGCGTTCCGCCCGCTCCCATGGCGATGCCCACATGCGCGGACGTGAGCGCGGGAGCGTCGTTGATTCCGTCGCCTACCATGCCGACGACAAACCCCCGTTGCCGGTACTCTTCCACCTTCCGATACTTGGACTCGGGAAACTGCTCGGCAAAGACGGTCTCGACACCCGCCTGACGAGCGGCTTGCCCGGCTGCGCCAGGGTTGTCGCCGGTCAGCATGGCGATTTCTCCCACACCGTGCAAGCGCAGCTGTTTGATCGTCTCCCGCGACTCGGCCCGCACGCGGTCAGCGAGCGCAACCATCCCGATCAGCTCGCGGTCTTGCGCCACAAACACAGCCGTGCGGCCAGCCTGTTCCTGCTCCTCCTTGATCTTCGCCAATTCGTCCGTGGCCACTCCCATTTCGGCAAAAAAGCGGCTGTTTCCGACGAGAATTTCCCGCCCTTCCACCAGTCCCGACACGCCGTTGCCAGGATGCGCAAGAAAGCGGTCCACCTGCGGCAGCGCGATCCGCCGTTCCTCGGCAGCCCGGAAGATCGCCTGCGCCACAGGATGTTCCGAATGACGCTCCAGCGCAGCCGCCAGCCGCAACACTTCCTCCGCCTCCACGCTCTGAAGGCGGGCGACTCCCGTCACATGCAGCCTGCCTTCGGTCAGGGTGCCGGTCTTGTCAAAAAGAAGCGCATTGACCAAGCCGATCTGTTCCAACGCGACCCCGCTCTTGATCAGGATGCCGTGCTTGGCGGCACTTCCGATTCCAGCCATGATCGCGGTGGGGGTGGCCAGCACCAGTGCACAGGGACAGAAGACGATCAAAATGGTGACGGCACGCACCAGGTCGCCGGTGAACAGGTACATTAATGCCGCCAGCGCCAGACTGCTCGGGACAATCCACGCGGCCCAACGGTCCAACAGCCGTTGTACCGGCGCCTTGCGTTCCATTGCTTCCGCGACCAGCCGCGTCACCCTGGCAAACGTCGTCTCCTCGCCGATCCGCTCGGCGACAACTTCAATTGCCCCGTTGGTATTCAAGGTCCCCATGAAAACTTCGTCGCCCGCCCGTTTTTCGACCGGGAGCGACTCTCCGGTGAGGGCAGCCTGGTTCAAGGCAGCCATGCCGCTTTTGACGATCCCGTCGACCGGCACCTTCTCCCCCGGCTTTACCAGGATCAAATCGCCGCGCACCACTTCCCCAAGCGGCACTTCCTTCCATTCCCCGTTCCGTTTCACGGTGGCGGTTTCAGGGGCCATTTGCACCATCTCTTCCAGCGCCGAGGCCGCCTTGGCGACGGTCCGCTGTTCCAGCCACATCCCCACCATCATGATCAACGCCACTTCTCCGGCGGCAAACTTCTCACCGATGGAAACAGCGGCGGCGATCGCGATGCTCACCAGAAGGTCGCTGTTGACCGTTCTCTCCAGAATCAGCTCTTTAAGCGCCGTCCAGGCAATGGGAATGCCGCAGAAAAGAACGGCAAGCCACGCGGGATCCCATCCGCCCGCTTCCCCGTGCAGCCAGCTGAGCAGTAACCCGACAGCAGACACGATCATGGCCGCTTTTTGCCACATAACCAACCATCTCCCTTTTTTTTACGCGTTGTGCAAACCATTGAGAAAGAGAATCAACCTTGCTTCTCCCCTAAAAACAGCGGAAGCTGCTGCCCGAAGGCAACAGCAACCCTGATGAGAATGATTATCCTTATATTTGCCCAAGTGAATTTTTTTGTTTCAGGGCAATATTTTTAAAATTATTCTAATCCCAATCGATCCAAACGTCAATCCCATTTTCCACTCGGGCGAAAGGCGGGTTCGCCGGCAATCCCCATAACAAAAAAGACCCGCATCTCCCCGGGACTGACCCCCGTCCGTAGGACAGGGATCAAAACACCTTAGTTTTAAGCA